>Ga0187878_1000437_pt1 | contig 47666 bp, 39 predicted proteins | sample June2016WEW_17_1_FD_132979 | JGI IMG/M metagenome (GOLD analysis project Ga0187878, IMG submission 132979) | Peatland microbial communities from SPRUCE experiment site at the Marcell Experimental Forest, Minnesota, USA - June2016WEW_17_150 | ecosystem: Environmental > Terrestrial > Soil >... | reverse complement strand
TTGCCCTCCTTGTGGGCGGCGTCTGGCGAAGCTCCAGCCAGGGAACGATTCGCCAACGTCCCATTATAGGAGGGCTTTTCGTTTCACTATCGCAGGGCTAAAGTTGTCTTGGACAAGAGTGATCTCATACAAATCGGGAACCTGGCGGATCAGCTCCGCCGTCGCTTTGGCGGTGTAGTCGGCGAGTTGGGCCGGCGGCCCCTGCATCACCATCGCGCTGTAATTCATCAGGGCAACTCTTATGCCCCTGCCTTTGGCGTACGACACAATGGCTTTCAAGTCGGCCAGGTTCTTCGTCTGCTCCTGCCGGTTGCCTACATTCGGGTACTCCGGCACGCTTACCAACAACGGAAACAGGTTCGGGAAAGACGTGATGTTGAGATCGTATCCGCCGTGCAGGTCGAGCATGTTGAAGCGGTTGCGCGCCAGCATGTCGATGTACTCGCGCCACATGGCCAAATTGTTCAACAGGAAGGGCCGAATGTGGATGAAGACATTGTCCGCGCGGACCGCGAGCGAAGGACGCTGCCGGGCCGGCTGGATGCCGGCGGCGAGCTCCGCCCAGCGGTTGTCCGATGCGCTGGCGTGCACTCGCTCAGCCAGCTCCAGGAGGCCGTACATCGCGCCCACAGGCCCGCCAGCGCGGATCGTAACAGCGGCCCCGCGCTTCTCCAGGGAGAAGGCTTCATCGCCGGGCGGCTTGTCCTCGCCAAAGGTCACCTTCACGTCCGCCTGCGCCTCCGGAACGTTCTTCTCCGAGAGAGCGTCGCGCAAAACTCCCGAACCCCAACGCACGCACTCCGGCGCGCCGTTGGGAAGATGAATGGCCGCGCGGCAGGGGAGCGCGCAGACGAGCAGCGCGCAACCACCCCCGCGAGCGATGGAGCCGAGGATTCCCACTATGGATTTCATGCCGTGATTCGCCGTCCTTTCAGAGAATCGTAGCGTCTTACCGATCCGCTGCCGAGACCAGGGTCACGGGGCCGATCAGGCCGGATTCGGGCGGCGTGGTCTGCCGGTTGGTCCACTGGTTGGTGACCTTGATCTCGAATTGGTTCGCTCCGGGCTTGAGCACGCCGGTCGCGTCCACCTGGTAGGGCGGTTTCCACAGCGTCCCCAGCGTCCGGCCGTTGACCGAGACCTCGGCGAGATCCTTCACCGTCCCGAGATCGAGCAGGATTCTGGCGCCCGGACGGAACCAAGCTGGCGGCGCATCCACCGAACGGGTGTAGGTGGCGGTCCCCGAGAAGTACGTCGGCGCACCGGCGTCCGGCGGGAAACTCACGTCCCACGGCCCGGCGAGCGTCGCCAGGGGCGTAGTTGCCTGCCGGGGCAGCGAGCGCGATGGCGACGAAGCCGCCCGCCGGAAGACCACGAACACCAACTCGCGCTCGACCAAATGGAGCGGCACCGTGGTGCGACCGTCCCCGATGGCGTACTCGGCGGGCTCGATAGCGCCGGTATCGGGATGCCAGAGTTCCGCCGCTTTCCCGCTCACGCGGAAGCGCGCTTCGAGCTCCTGGGGCCGATCAGTCCGATTGGCGACGAAGTAGATCTCGACATCGCCGGCGCGGCGATGGGTCCAGGGTACGTCGGAATCGAGCGCCCGGCTGCACTCGAAGTCCTTGGGAAGGCGCAGCGACGCCAGAACCTCCGCCAGCCGCCGTCCCCACACCACCATGCCCTTCCCATAGACGTGCCGGGTGCGGCTGATGCCGTCGAGGTCGCCCCACAGATCGGCGGCCAGCGCCTCGACTTCGCGGTCGGCGTTGGGATAGCCGGCCAAACTCGGCGACTTCACCGGCTTCGGCCCCACCACCGTCGCGCCGCCCGCCACCAGGTCGCGGATCTTGCGCGCGACCGGCGGCGTCATCGAATCGATTTCCGGCAGCACCAGCACCCGGTAGCTCATGCCATCCGGCAGCACCAGGCGGCCGTCCTCACCCACCGACATCCGGTGGAGCAGCACGTCCGTGTTCAGGTAGTCGTAATCGTAGCCCTCGGGCGGCGCCGGCTTCAGTCCCGCTCCCCAGAAGGGCATAGTCGAGGGAGCGCCTTCGGGCAGGAGGTAGGCGAGATCGGCCACAAACAGTCCCTGCTGGAGCAGGAACGAGTTCCGCGCCAGGTAGGTCATGAAGGGAGCGGCTTGTTCCGCCCAGGTGATGTTGCGGTTGATGTGCGTCCCGACCATGGTGTTGCCGGGCTTGGTGTCCAGGGGCTGGTGCGCCGAAGTGTGGAAGACGATGCGGTTGAGGCCCTGCGCAAACCAGTAGTCGCCGGTCTTCTTCAGCGTGTACGGGGCCTCGTAACCCCCGCCGGTGAACGACTCGGCGGCCACCAGGGTCTTGCCGTAAGCATGGGCCGCCGAAGCCGCCCCGCGGACGTCCACATAGTACATGAGATCCGGGTGAAGCGTCCGCATCCAGAACTCGCCCATGGGAATGTCCACCTTGCTCTTGTTGAGCAGGGAGTCTTCGGGAAACTCGAGCGAGATCCCGGCCGCTTCCGCATAAGTTCCCATCCCGCGCCGGCGCAGCAACTCCGCCATCACGCCGTAGTGATTGTCGGCGACCATGTCGGCGAGGGTGCGGCGGAAGTCCCACAGGAAGCGGTCGCTCACCTCGGCGCTCTCGACCACGCGGCCGGCCAGGACCGGCAGGTAGGGAGTCGGGTCGTAGCCCCGCCGCTGGCGGAATTCGCTCAGCATCTCGTCGGTCCAGTTCTCGGTTCCGGCTTCCCAGCTATCCAGGAGCATGTAGCGCAGACTCTTGCCGACCAATGGTCCCAGGGCTTGGGCGATGGGATCGGTGTAGCCGTGGAAGTAGGCTTCCATGTGCTTGCGGCTCAGCTTGTCCGCTTCGTAGCCGAGGCCGAGCGGCGCGGCCGGGCGGTTCTTGGCCCCCGTCAAAGAGTAGCCCAGGCGCAGAATGGTCCACCTGCCCGCTGGAACCTCCCAGTTGAGGCTGCCGTCCAGGGCCATTTTCGAGGTCAAATCAACGACGCCGGCGCGCTGGATCGCCGCGGCCGGTGCGACCGCCGGGGTCGGCACGGATTCGTACTGGAACAGAAAGCCGAAGCCGGCCTTTTCTTCCCAGCGATGCACGCGCGCTCCGGAGTGCAGCACCGCCTCCGAGAGCACGTACTCCTTGGCCGGGTGCGGCGGGGCCTCGTTCATCACCGTCGCGGGGGTCAGCGGCGCTCCGGCCAGCTCGACGCGGTAGAATCTCGCGGCGGTCTCGGGAAACGCGAAGGTCCGCACGGTCCCCCCGCGGTAGAGTTGCGCGCCGGGCAGCGTCACCAGCGTCCGGAAGTTCGCGCCGTCGTCGCTCGCGAGCACCCGGCCGACCGGGATGCCGCCGCGGCCGGCGAGGGAGATCGCACGCGCCTTGAACGGCCGCTCGAACTCGTACTGGATCCAGGCCGGGCCGCCGCCTTCCGGGGCCGGGATGGTGAGCGCGGTGTTCAGGTCGTCATCCAGCAGCGCCGCCGGGTCGATCGTTCCCGCGTTCGTCCGCGCCTTGGGTTCGAGGTCCGCCATGTTCACTTCTTCCGTCGGCGTGCGATAGGCCACCACCGCGCTGTCGCCGTAGTAAGTGGGGTCCGGCGGAGCGGCCTGCGCCCGCCCACTTCCAATTCTCAAGTTCCGGATCGGCCCGTTGTTGGAGGGCGGCTGCGGCAGTTTTCCGGCGAAACTCCGCGGGCCTTCCACGACGGTTTCGCTCCACACCAGTTTCTTCATCGCCTGCTCGGGCTTCACCCAGGGCCCGCCCGTCTCGCTCCAGCCGGCGGAGCTGAAGATGGCCATCTCCAGCCCCAGGCGCTCGGCCTCGGAGGCCGCGTAGCGCACCGCATCCAGCCACTCGGGGGTTCCGAACGCGATCTTCCGGTCAACGCTTTGGCCGCGGCCGATGCTGACGTCCGCCAACTGGAAGCCGGCGATGCCCACGCGCTTCATCCACTCCAGGTCCTTGGTGATGCCCTCCTTGGTGACGTTGCCGCCGGTCCAGTGCCACCACGTCCGCGGCTTGGCCGAATCGGGCGGATTCTTGAAACCCTGTTCCAGAGCGTCCCCCGGACCCTGAGCCAGCCCGAAGCCCGCCAGGGCGACGGCCACCGCGGAAACGATCGCCTTACGCATTCCGTTCATAACGATAGTTGACCACACATTGAGCGCCGAAACGCCAGGGTAGCCGCGGGCCCCGGCGGCAGAGCTGGTGGACCCATAATAGTCTCCGAGTGGGCGACGATCCAACCGGAGCTGGCTGGGTAGCACTTCTACGCGGAGGGCTTTCTTCAACCAAGTGACCCGACTTCCGAGACCACGACGAAAAGCGCACACATAGCGTCCGATTATGTCGCGTAGAACACCTCAGATTCAATCGAGACGCCATTCGCAGTTGCCCTTTCATACCGAACAGTGAAATCTCGTCCCTCCATTGGCAGCCAATCATACTTGAGAAGACCGCGCATTGCGGAATCGAGGCTGCCCAGTCGATCCAACGCAGCAGCAAACGCCTCGAATTCGACTACTGCAGTATCCTTCGCTGGTTCCACCCATGTCCAGTGATCTCTCGCAACGAGCATGTAGTAGATGTTTGCGAATTCATTGAGCTGCTTTGGCAGTTTACCCAGTGAATACAAGTGAGTCGGTTTGTCGTTCAGGAACTGCCTAATTCTTCCTAGTTGCCGAATGCCCTTAAGAACTTCTGCATCTCGTGCGATCAGCTCGACTGACCTTGTATTCTTCCTAACCCATTTAAGCTCAGTTATTACGATTGTTGAAGAATCGTCGTCTGTAACGATCAGGTCAATATCAGGGGTGGGTTTGGGTAGTGCGATTGGTCCCTGTAGAGAATAGTGTGAACCTCTGTTCGCCAAGGCAAATAGCATCTCTGATTCCTTTTCAAGCGTCGTCACATCGAACACGTCGGGCCTCCGAATTGAGCAGACGCGAAGAATGTTCTCGTCTGGGCGACTGTGAAGAGGAAATTGAGGGGCAAGCGCCAGAGTCGTCATCCAAACATCCAGTGGAACAAATGGATAAACGTGGAGATCCACTGATCCCATCGGCCGGGACGTGTCAAGGGTGAGGTCCCCTACAATAGCGTCGCATTGTTCGGGGGAAATACCGCTCAGCTCCTCAAGCAGTGCCATCCATCTTGAACGGGAATGGATCATGACAGCAGAATCACATGGGTAAGTTCCGTTATCTCGCCCCCATGCAAAGCACAGGAATTCGTGGGCAGCACACACCGCGAGAAGTGCGGCATAGAACCGCTTGAAATCACTCATCGTGTAGTTTCCGAGGGACAGCGAATCAGCTCGCCGGACGATCCCATTCATGCGGGCCTGGTATTCGGGAAGCAGTTCGTTCCACAATTGCCAGGCAGTGTTGTATTCAAACCGAAGCAGTCCCGTCTTTCTAGCCGGTCGTAGGACTTGCGCAAAGAGCTCTTGCACTCGTGGCGTCTGGTCCGGCTTCTTGGGGCGCTCCATCTTGTGGATTCCCGCTTTCGGCCTAAGCCCCTTTTGGTAAGCGCTCACTTGCCGGTTCCTCGTAGATCCTGGTGCCGTGAATCGCACCAACGTCGGGGCTATCAATTCCGCGGCATAGCGATCCTTATGCCAAAGCGGTAGGCAGCCGAGAAAGCTGTCGTATTCACGTGCAACGGCTCTCGCTTCATCTACCGTCGTTGCAAGGCTCGCAGTCCAGCGTTTGCTCGCCAGCTTGGAGGCGTCTCTCCCGTGTTCGACGGCCCATTTGACAGCAATCGGTATGAGGCGGCTGACGTTGATTAACGTGGCATCGAGATCTGGTGTGTTGTCTCCGCGGCGTGCGATCTCCTGTTCAACGAGATTGACGCCACCGACTAGCATTGACCAAGCGGCCACGTTCCAAGGGAGCGTAAGGAGTCTGAGTGGCTCGAAACAACGATCAGCACGCTCTTCGATCTGCCGGACGGCCTCGACAAGTTCTGGCGGCGCATCCTTCTTGAGACACGGCATCTAAACAACATTCTCCCATTTCTGTGTAGCCGCGGTGATCACACTTAGAACGGGGTGCGACGCTTACCGGAAGTCGCCGCTCGCGTGGTCCCGAAGTCCCGTTTGCAGGAAGTTACGGTTCACTTGGCCGGGCAGTCGGCATGTCGGGCATGTGGCAGGCCGCCCCAGCACCAGCCAATCCTGGATGACGGCCCACTCGGTAGTTATTCTGCCAGTCACCGCGCAACCGGTCGTAGCTGGCTGTGTAACGCGCCTGCGGAGCTCCCACCGCCCTCTACAGCGTCGTCGAACCCTCGCCCAGCTTGACCTTGAGCTTGAGGGTGCGGCCGGCGCGGGAGATGGTCAGCTCCATCGAGTCGCCCGGCCGCTTGCGGTTCATTGCGGTGGTCAGGGAGTTGCGGCTGTTCACCGCCTGGCCGTCGATCGCCATAATCAAATCGCCGCCCACGGCGATCTCGTAGTTGCCCACCACCGCCCAGCGCCGCGCGCCGCGGAGGCCCGCCTCCTCGGCCGCGGAGCCGCGCTCGACTTCGACGATGAGCAGCCCGCCTTCGCGCGGCAGTTCCAGGGCTTCGGCCAGGTCGCCGGCCACGTACTGCACGCTCACCCCCAGCCGCGGCGGCGCGAAGCGCCCCTTCTCGGCGTACTCGTTGAGCATGGCCTTGGCGCGGTTGATGGGCAGGGCAAAGCCGATGCCGATGTTCGCGCCGGGCCCGTAAATGGCCGTGTTGATCCCGATCACGTTGCCGCGGGAATCCAGCAGCGGCCCGCCGCTGTTGCCCGGGTTGATGGCGGCGTCGGTCTGAATCATCCCGTCCAGGGTGCGGCCGGTTTCGTCCTTCAAGCTCCGGCTGAGCGAACTGATCACGCCGGTGGTCAGCGTGCCTTCCAGCCCGAACGGATTTCCGATGGCGAGCACCTTCTGGCCCACTTGCAGCCCCTCGGACTCACCCAGCCGCAGGAACGCCGGTTTCTTGCGCGGCGAGATTTGGATCAGGGCGATGTCGTTGCCGGCATCCCGCACCAGCACGCGCGCGCGGTACTTGGTCTGGTCGACGAGGGTGACCTCGAGTTCCTGCGAGCCGGAGATCACGTGGTTGTTGGTCAGGATGCGGCCGGTGTCGTCGACCAGGAACCCCGAGCCGGTGCCCTTCTGGGGAGTCAGCTCCAGGAACCAGTTGCGCTGGTAGACGATGCTGGTGATGTTCACCACCGCCGCGTGGGCGCCACGGTAGATCTCGATGTTGTTCTGCTCGTCGGTTCCGAGGCCGGCGGATTGCGCCACGTCCGGCCCGGACCACAGCCGCCCGCCCGCGGTGTTCGTGGGATGCAGGATGCCGGCCGGGTTCCATCGCGCCACCGAGGTGACGTAGATGAAACCGGCCACCAGGAGAGCGGCAATCAGCAAAGTGCGCAGCTTCATTGGGGAATGCTCCGAAGCGAATTGTAGGTCTCTTGTACCTGTTTGAGGGTTTCCTCTTTGGCGCCGGAGGTGTCGATGATGTAATCGGCGTACTTCCGCTTCTCCTCCAGCGGCATCTGACGCGCCAGCCGGGCCAGCACTTCCTCGCGGCTCAGCTCGTCCCGGCGCAGGGCGCGCTCGATCTGCTGCTCGGGCCGGCAGACCGCCAGAATCACCTTCCGGAAGCACCGGTGCCTGCCCGTCTCGATCAGGATCGCGGCTTCCACGACTACGATGCCGCGGGGGTCGGCGGCGGCGAACCCGGCGGTTAGTTCCTCCTGGCGCCGGATCACCGGCGGATGCACCAGGCGGTTGAGCGCCGCCAGCCGGTCCGGTTTGCCGAAGACCTCCTCGGCCAGTTTGCGGCGGCTGATGGTCCCATCCATCTCCAGAATACCCGGTCCGAACTCCCGGACGGCGGCCTCATAGGCCTCGCCTCCCGGTAGGAGCACCTCGTGGCCCAATCGATCGGCCTCGATCAGATGGCAGCCGAGCGCGGCCAGCGCCTGTCCCACCAGGCTCTTGCCGCTGGCCAGCCCCCCGGTCAATCCTACCAGGAGCATGCGCCGAGTCTCCGTTCCGCGGCCTCGACGGTGTTGGCCATGAGCATGGCGATGGTGAGCGGTCCCACTCCGCCCGGCACCGGCGTGTAGGCGCCGGCCCGCTCGAGGGCATCCAGCGGATTGACATCGCCCAGCAGCAGGCTTCCCTTGCGCTCGAATTCGGCCTGCTTCTCCGGCGAATCGCGGAAAATCCGCTGGACCTCTTCCCGGCTCGAGATGCGGTTCTGGCCGACGTCGATGACGGCGGCTCCGGGCTTGATGAAATCGCCCGTAACCAGGGCGGCGCGGCCGATCGCGGCCACCAGGATGTCCGCCTCGCGGCAGACCTCGGGCAGGTTGGGCGTGCGCGAGTGGCAGATGGTCACGGTGGCGTGCTGGTGCAGCAGCAGCAGCGCCATGGGCTTGCCCACGATGTCGCTGCGTCCCACCACCACCGCCCGCCGCCCCGAGACCGGGATGGTATAGCGCTTCAACATCTCCATGATCCCCGCCGGCGTGCACGGCCGCGGCCCCGGCGTGTTCGCCACCAGCCGGCCCAGGTTGAGCGGATGGATTCCGTCCACGTCCTTTTCCGGGTTGACGGCCAGCAGCACCCGCTTGGTGTCCACCTGCGGCGGCAGCGGCAACTGCACCAGGATTCCGTCGATCTCGGGCCTCTGGTTCAGGCTCTCGACCATCTCGAGCAGCTCGGCGGTGGTGACGCTGGCCGGCGGCGTGAGCTGCTCGCTGTAGATGCCCAGCGTCTGGCAGGCCTTCACCTTGCTCCGCACGTAGCGCGCCGAGGCGTCGTTGTCACCCGCCAGGATGACCCCCAAGCCCGGCGGGCGCTGGGCCGCCGCGAGCGCCGCCACGCGCGGTTGGCACTCGTTCAGAATCTGGTCGCGGATCGAGTTGCCGTCAAGGATAACAGCCATGTACTAACGAAGATAGCATTGCGCGGCGGCTACCGGCGCCGCAGCCAGAGCTGGTAGACCGAGGCGCCGATGGAGATGGTGGCGATCGCGGCGATGGGGGCCACGGGCTGATTCCGTAGAGCATAGATCACGCCGTAGACAATGGTCCAGGCGCCCACCAGGATGAACACCAGGGGGATGAGCGGAAAGGCGAAGCTGACCACGCGCACCTTCTGCCACTCCGGGCGCCGCCGGAAGACGAACAGCGAGGAAACCGAAAGCACGGCGAAGAAAGTCAGGGTGAACCCGATGTAGAGGATCAGGTCGGGAAACGGCGTCAGCGTCATTAGCACGGCACAGACGCCCTGGCAGACGATTGCGAACACCGGCGTGTGCCAGCGCGGATGCACCTCCCCGGCGGATTTGAAGAAGGCGCCGTTCTTGGCCATGGCGTAGTAGACGCGCGGGCCGATCGTCACCATGGCGTTCACCGAGGCCATCAGCGCCAGCGCCACCAGGCCGCTGAACATCCCCGCGGTCTCCGGGGGGAACAGCGCCCCGGCGGCGCGCGAGCCAATCGCCATCACGTCCTTCATCTTCTCGAGCGGCAGCGCGTACAGAAACACCAGGTTCAGCGCAATGTACAGCCCGGCCACCAGCGTGGTGCCGAAGGTGAGCGCCACCGGCAGGGTGCGCGCCGGGCGCTTCAGCTCCTCGGCCACGTAAGTCGAGGCGTTCCAGCCGCTGTAGCAGACGTAGATCCAGAAAAGGCTGATCGCAAACTGCGCGGCCAGCGGGATGGTGGACGTGCGCGCTGCCGGCTGCGAGAAATTCTCCCAGCTCCCGCTGCCCACCAGGAAGCCCAAGACGATGAACGCCAGGATGACCACCAGGTTGGTGGCGGTCAGCAGATTCTGGATCTTGGCGACGCGGCCGACGCCCAGACAGTTCAGCAGGGTGAAGACGACGATCAGCCCCGAGGCGGCGATCTGCGCTCCCCCCAGCCGGAGCGAGAACGCGCCCGAGCCCAGAGTGAAAAACGCCTGGTCCTTGTTCAGCGCCGGGAAGAAGTGGCTGAGGTACTGGGAGAACGCCAGTGCCGTCGCCGCGATGGGGGCCGAGAAGCCGGCGAAGAAGGACACCCAGCCGGTCATGAAGCCCCAGGTCGGCCCGTAGGCCCGCGTCAGGTACACGTACTCGCCACCCGAACTGGGAAAATTGATGCCCAGCTCGGAGTAACAGAAAGCGCCCGCCAGCGCTACCAGCGCCCCAACGACCCAGATGAGCAGCACCAGTCTCACTTCGCCCAGTTGCCCCGCCAGGTATCCGGTGGTGGTGAAGATGCCCTGCCCCACCATGTTCGAGATCACCAGCGCCGTGGCGCTCACGATTCCGAGCTGTCGCAGCAAAGCCGCCGGCTTGGCCTGGTCCAAGCCCGCCCGCCGGATTGCGGAAGTCCTCTCTCGCACGTCCGTCATTGTATCTTGAATAGTGATCCAGCCGTGCGGAGTCTCTATGACCGGCCACCGTTTCCCGCCGCTTGGCGCGCTGTTGCTGGCGCTCGGCTGGGCCTGCGCCCAGGATCCCTACGCCGCCGAGCGGGAGATCATGGTGCGCACCCAGATCGAGGACCGCGGGGTGCGCGATCCGGAAGTGCTCCGTGTCCTGAGGGCCGTGCCGCGCCACCTGTTCGTGCCCCAGGCGGTGCGCTCGTTCGCCTATGAGGACCACCCCGTCCAGATCGGATACGGGCAGACCATTTCCCAGCCTTACATCGTCGGGTACATGACGGAGTTGCTGGCGCCGGCCCGCAAGCACAAGGTGCTCGAAATCGGCACCGGCTCGGGCTACCAGGCGGCGGTGCTGTCGGCCCTTGCCCGGCACGTGTACAGCATCGAGATCGTGCCCGAGCTGGCGCGCTCGGCCGCCGCGACCCTGAAGAGGCTGGGCTACGAAAACGTCACCGTCCGGCTCAGGGACGGATACAAGGGCTGGCCGGACGCGGCCCCTTTCGACCGCATCATCCTGACCGCCGCGCCGCCCGAGATTCCCAAGACGCTGCTGGATCAACTGGCGCCCGGCGGAAGGCTGGTGGCGCCGGAAGGCTCGTCGGTCTTCAGCCAGCAACTGGTGGTGGTGGACAAGACCGCGGACGGCAAGCTCAAGAAGCGCTCCGTACTGGCGGTGATGTTCGTCCCCATGGTGCGTCCGTAGGATAAGGCTCCCGCCTTGTCCTGGTGAGAGAACGACCACAGGCTGAATGCCTGTGCCACTGCTCAGATCCGTGGGAGGTAGATCCGGAAGGTCGCACCCTTGGCCGGCTCGCTCTCGACGGCGATCGCGCCGCCGTGCTGCTCGACGATCGAGTGCACCGTGCTCAGCCCCAGCCCCGTCCCCTTGCCTCTGCGCTTGGTGGTGAAGAAGGGGTCGAAGATCCGGCTCTTGGTCCGCGCATCCATGCCCTGCCCGGTATCGCTGAAACTCAGCCGCACGTAGTCCCCGGCCGCGACTCCTGGAACGGCCTGACTGTCGCACGACAGGTTCTCGGTCTGGATCCGAATCTGGCCGCCGAAAGGCATGGCGTCGCGTGAATTCAGCGCCAGGTTCAGGAGCACCTGGTCGATCTGCGCCGGGTCGACTTTCACTTGGCCCAGGCCGGCGGCCAGCGCCGAGGTCACCTGGATGCGGTCATCCAGGATCGGAGCCAGCATGTGGATCATGTTGCCCACAAGCTGGTTCAGGTCCACGCACTGCTGGGATTCGGGTTGCGGGCTGCTGAAACTCAACAACTGGTTGACCAGCGCGGCGGCGCGCTCGCCGGCGCCCAAGACTTCCTCCAGGTGGAGGCGCAGCGGGTTGCCGGCGTCCAGCGCCTCCAGCGCCATTTCCGTGTAACACAGGATGACGCTCAGCAGGTTGCTGAACTCGTGGGCGACTCCTCCGGCCAATTGACCCATCGCCGCCATCCGTTGGGCCTGGCGGAGCTGCCCTTCGAGCCGTTTGCGGCCGGTGATGTCGCGAGCGATCAGCACCACTCCCGCCACCGCCTCGACGTGGAGGAGGTTGCGCATCACCCCTCTCAGCACGCGCCAGCAGCCATCCCGGCGCCGGGCGCGCCACTGGATGGATTCCACCGCGCCCGGAATCCGAAGCACCCTCCGCGAGAGCTCCGTGACCGCGCGCACCTCCTTCGGATGGATCAGCTCGAAAATGCGCTTCCCGGCCAGCTCCTCAGGCGGACAGTCCAGGGCCCTTCCGGCCGCGGGGTTCACGTAGCGGATCGTTCCCGAGGCGTCCAGGATGGCAATGATTTCCGAAGAATGCTCGATCAGCGTGCGGAATTGCTCGGGGTTCGGCGGGACCACGGCGCCGGATCGGGGACCTGGCACGACTCCGGACGGAGGGAGTACTACGTTTGTCATTACCCACTCTCCTCACGACCACTTGCCGCTCTGTTGCCCGTCTGTCGAAAAACCGCCGAGAACCCGGGGCCGGTTCCTTTCTCCCAAGCCGCTCCCCACGCTCCCCGGACAGAGTGCCTTATCCGGCGCGTGGACCGCGGTCCCTGTCCCGCCGTTCCACAGCAGATTTCTTGAATCTACAAATATTAATACTCATTAACGCGGAAATTGCAAGAACTTTTTTTGCCTTGCGGAGGCAGGTGCGCCCCAGGGGATGTCTACTTCTGGCCTCCCCGGATCATGAAGGCGCCGAGATAGGCGCCGGCAAGAACGGGAATGGTGTGGAGTGCGTACAGCGAAGCGTTGCCCGCAAGATAGGCGAGAACCTCGCCGTTAGTGGCGTGCAAGAACCTGGAATCGTTCGCGAACTGAGTCAGATCCCGGAGCGTGAACGCCAACAGGCAGGCTGCGCCCCAGCGCCAGACCCGGTCCGGCCGAAGGGACCCAATCAGGCCGCCGGAAAAGAATAGCGCCGATTGCGCCACCAAGAGCTGCGTAGTCCGGTCTGCCCCTGTCTGCAACAATTGCGGAAGCCACAGGGATACCAGGCCCAGGAGCGCCGCCAGTCCCCACCACAGGGAGTCGGTGGACTGGCCGAGATGCACCTCACTCTTTCTCAGAACCCGCATAGCCGAGCTGCGGTACTCTTGCTACCCAGCCAGAGCCCCGCCCTCGCCTTATCCAAACACATGGCCAGCCCGAGTGCAAGGGAATAGAGCGGGGCAGTACCAGTAGTATTTGGGGTACTATGCGTACTATAAAAGGGGTGGCTTGATCCCCCCTCCCGGGCGGGGACTCGCGCGACGGCGGCAGGGTCACTCGAGCTTCTTCAGCATCTCCAGCACTACCGCGCCGACCACCTGAAAGCTCTCGGCGCTCAGCTTGTCCATGGTGTCCTGATCGGTATGCCAGTAGGAGTTGTCGGGGCCGTAGTTGAAATCGATCAGGTCCAGGGCGTGGACTCCCTTCAGCAGGAACGGCACGTGATCGTCCTCGACCGCCTCCGCCTGCTTCAGGAAATGGCTGGAGAGCCCCAGTTCCGCGGCCGTGCTCCACGCCAGCTCGCGCAGCCACTCCGAGGAGTTCATTTCCCGAAGGATGCCGAGGTCCCGGTCGCCGATCATATCCACGTTGATCAGCGCCTTGAGGCGGCCGATGGTACCGTCGGCGCTCCAGCGGGCGGCCAGGTGGCGGCTGCCGTAGATGCCGTCGCTCTCCGACCAGCGCACCAGCGCTTCCTCGCCGTCCAGCCACACCAGGTAAACATCGTCCTTGAGCGGCCGCGCTCCTAGCACCCGCGCCAGTTCCAGCAGAAAGCCGGTGGAGGAGCCCCCATCATTGGCGCCGACGAAGCTCCTGCCCGGCATGGACTTGGTGTCGTAGTGCCCGGTGACCGCCACCGCCCTGCCGCTGGTCCCACGGAAATGCGCAATGATGTTCTGCATCCGGACGGGGCCCAGCGGTGTCTGCGCCGTGAACGGATCGACGGTGATCTCGCAGCGGACCAGCTTCAGTTGGCCGACGATGTAGTCCTGCAATCTGCGAATCGGCTCCGAGCCCGGCGGCCGCGGCCCGAAGGAAACGGCTCTGGCGGTGAAGGCCAGCGCGGAGGAGCCGCTGAAGCCGATCGGGGATCGGGCGGGTTTCTGCGCCCACAGGCTCAGGGCCGCGAGCATCACCAGCGCTTGGTTGCGGTGCATAGGTATCCCAGGGTGAAATTCCGGTCGCGGTCCAGGAAATCCAGCGCCGGCAGCAGCAGCGCCGGCAGCGCCAGCAGCAGCACGGCGGGCACGTTCCAGATGCCATGGAAGAACTGGAGCCCGCTCAGCAAGCGGCGCGAAAGAAGGCGGAAATAACCCCCGGCCGCCAGGACGTGAATGTCCACAAAACCCGCCCCCTCGAGCAGGCGCCGGACGCCGTAGCGCGTGAACCGATAGTAGTCGTGGGGCGCCTGGTGCACTTCCCACTCTTGCGGCACGATCAGCAGCAGCCGCCCGCCGGGCTTGAGCACACGCGCGATCTCGCCGAGGGCGCCGGCGGGCTCGTGAACGTGCTCGAGGGTGACGATGTTGATGGCCGCGTCGAAGCATCCGGCTTGGAACGGAATCGCCGCCAGGTCGGCCACGGCGTCCAGATGCCGGTAGTCCCAGGAGGCGTCCCCGATGGCTAAGTCCACTCCGCAATAGCGCTGCTTTGAGAAGAAGGAGGCGTGCCCCCCCTCCCCCGCCCCGGCATCCAGCACCCTGGCGCCCGGCGCCAGCGCGGCGGCGAACTGCTTCACCGCAGCCTCGATCCGGGCCTCGAAATTCAGGATGTGCCGGTGCAGGAATCCCGGCAGGTAGCGCTCGACCGATTGGAAATTCATGTCTTCTTCCGCGCCTCGAGCATCACCGTCGAGCCCGCGCGGCAGGCCGCTTCGACCACCGTGAAGGGCAAGGCCGCCACCACCAAGGCAAGATAGAGCAGGTCCTTGGCCAGCTTGGCGGCGGGCGTTTCCCGGATCCCGCGCACCCGCCGCGCCATCGGGTCCAGCCACGGCGCCAGGCTGGTGGCCAGGCCGGCCGGATTGTCCCGCAGCGAGAAGTACTTCCGGCGGAGCACCTCAAAGCCGCAGCAATCCAGCAGCGACTCCAGATCGCTGGCGCGGAAGTTCAGCAGGTGGCGGGGGACGTCGATGCCGCTCCAGTTCTCCCCCAGCAGCAGGAACTGCCAGCACGCGGCGTTGGGCGTCTGCACGATCAGCCGCCCCCGGGGCCGCAGCAGTTCGCGGGCCGCGCCCAGGTACTCGACCGGATGATCCAGGTGCTCCAGAACGTGGAACATGGTGATGGCAGCGCAACTGGAGGCCCCGAGCGGCGCATCCTCGAGTTCCCCGCAGATCGCCGGAACTGCGTTGGCGTGCCAGGCGACACTGGCGGCCTGGAGCGAATGATCCAGGCCCAGCACGCTGGATCCCTGCTCGCGCAGCAGGCGTAAGAACAGCCCCCCGCCGCATCCCACGTCCAGCACCGGGCCGCTCTCCTGGGCGTCCTCGAGCGCGCGCTTGACGAAACTGACGTGATCGCCCAGGACAAAGCGGCGGTAAGCCTCTTCCAGCCGCCCGGCAGTGGTCGGGTCCGGCTCGAACCAATACCTCTCCGGGTAGCAGCGGCGCAACTCGGCCGGCGTGGGACGGGGCTCGAGCCGGAGCAGGCGGCAGCGCTGGCACTCGACCACGCGGAACCTGCGGCCGGTGGTGCGGTAGAGGCGGTCCCCGGCCTCAAACCGAACCTGGAACTCCGCCGCCTGGCAAGCCGGACACACGCCGGCGTCCCTCAGGCCACCCGCCGGCTCAGCGCCCGGAGCGAAATCCGGTGGCCCAGGATCAGCTCGCGCACCTGGCGGGGCGTCAGCTTGCGGATTCCGCGCATCGCCGCCCGTTTCTTCAGCATTCGCGGCAGCATCCGCAGCGCTGCCAGATCCCCCTTCAGGAAGGCCATCGCCGCCCGCAGCTTGCCCTGGATGCCCGGGAAGTGCGAGATCTCGCCCTGGCCGCGCAGCGCCGCCCACACTCCCGCGCTCAGCCGCGCCGCGTAGTACGCTGGGTTCAGCCATAGCAGGCTCCAGGGAAACAGTTTTGCCGCCAGCAGCACGCGGTTGCGTTCGATGAGTTCCAGCCGGCGCGCCGAGCCCAACCCCAGCGTCGCGCCGCGGCGATGCCGCACCACGGCCTCCGGCACATACAGGCAGCGCCAGCCCGCAATGCGGCCGCGCAATCCCAATTCCGCGTCATCCCCGTAGGCAAAGAAGTCCTCATCGAAACCGCCGATCTGGTCCAACATCGCTCTTTTGTACATGGCGGCGCAACCGTCGGGCCACAAAACCTCTTCCGGCAGGTCGTATTGCCCGAGGTCCGGCTCGCCCGACCCGCGGCCCCGGTTCTGCCCATCCGGATAGATCAGGTGGCCGGCTTTGTCGATCCGCGCCGGGTCCTCCCAGACCAGGATCTTGGAGGCCGCCATGCCCACGCCGGGCGAACCCTCGAGCGCACGCCGCAGCGCCACAAGCCAGCCCGGCTCGGCTTCCGCGTCGTTGTTCAGCAGCGCGATGAACCGGCCCCGCGCCGCCGCGATGCCCTGGTTGTTGGCGGCGCAGAAACCCCGGTTCTCGCGGTTCGCCAAGATCCGCAGCGCCAATTCCGGCCGCCCGGCGAATTCCCCCCCCGCCATTTCCAGCGAGCCGTCCGTCGAGCCGTTGTCCACCAGAATGGTTTCGAACCCGGCTCCGGCCTGCCGCGCCAGCGATTCCAGGCACGCCCGCAGCAACTCGCGCCGGTTCCAGTTGACCACGATCACCGAGATGTCGGGATTCGCGAGTGGCTTCACCGATTCTGGTATTATAGCCCTGGAGATCGCCGGAATTCTCAGTATGGATTCCATCGGGGAAAGACTGCGCCAGGAACGTCTCCGCCGGGGTTTCAATCTCCAGCAGATCGCGGAGTTCACCAAGATCAGCGCCGTGTTTCTCGAAGCCATCGAGGCCGACGACCTGGAGCGATTGCCGGGCATTTTCTTCACCCGCAGCTTTGTCCGGCAATACGCCCGGGCGCTCGGACTCGAGGAAGCCGAGTTCGAACCGGAACTGAACCGGCTCGCCGCTTGCGAGCGCGTGCCCACCATCGAGGGGCCGCCAGCCTCGCCCCAGGAGTTCGATGTGCCGCCCGTGGCCGCCGCCGGACGTCGTTCCAGCCCGCGCCGCCTGCTGGGTTCGCTGGCCGTTCTCCTGCTCATCGTCACCGCCTGCTCGGCGATCTACGTACTGTGGCAGAGAACGCACGAATCCAAGCCCGCGGCCTCGAGTCAGCCCGTTTCCGTCCCGGCGCCCCCGCCAGCCCCGGCCCAGCCGGTCACGACGGCCAATGCCGACCAGCCTGCGGCCGCTCCATCGTCCCAGCCGGACTCTTCGGCCCCCACTCCCTCCTCGGAGCCCGCGCCAGCGCAGCCTCCCGCCGCCGAGCCGGCCGTGGAGGCCAGCGCGCCCCAGACCTCGCCGCCGGCCCAGCCGGAGGGCGCGCAACCCGGTCCCGTTCAGGTTCGGATTCATGCCACCGAGGCCACCTGGGTCCGCCTGGCAGTGGACGGCAAGTACCTGTTCAGCGGCATACTCCAACCGGACCAGACCCGCGACGTGGAGGCAAACCAGTTGGTCCAGCTGCTCGCCGGCAATGCCGGCGGCCTGGAGGTCTCCTGGAACGGAAAGCCGGTAGGACCGATCGGGCCTCGGGGCCAGGTGCGGAACGTCGAGTTCAAGCCCGACGGGTTTAAGGTTCTCGCGGTTCCCGCTCGGGCGCCCGACTCGCCTGGCGTCGAGCCTTGAGGCGCTCGCGGTTCTGCTCCCGCTCCAGCCACAGCAGTTCCAACCGGCGGCGCCGCTTGATGCCACTGTCCACCTTGCGCCAGAACTTGCGGAAGTAGGCTACCGCCGAGATCACCGAAACCCCCACCACACCCCACATCCATGCCATTGCCGCCGGCGCCAGCACGGGCCAATGTTTGCCCAGCAACAGCATGGAGACCGCCACGACCTGCGCGATCATCTTGGTCTTGCCCAACTCGCTGGCGCGGATGGTGTAGCCCGCCGTGGCGGCGATGCTGCGCAACCCCGTCACGGCGAATTCCCGGCCCACAATCAAAATCACGATCCAGGAGGGCACCACGCGAACCTGAACCAGCGCGATCAGCGCCGCCGAGATCAGCAGCTTGTCCGCGATCGGGTCCAGCAGCGTGCCCACCGTGGTCACCTGCTTCCAGCGCCGGGCCAGGAAGCCGTCCAGCAGATCGGTCGCCGACGCCGCCAGGAAAATCGCCAGCGCCAGCAGGTCGTTGGTGAGCACCACGCCCCCCACCGGCACCATCAGATCCTCTTCCACCAGCGCGGCCACCAGCAGCGGCACGAAGAAAATCCGAAGCAGCGTCAGCAGGTTCGGCAGATTCATTGATCCCTCAAATATAGCGCGACTGTTCTTGCCTCACACGGCGTATTGCGCCAGCCGCTGCCGCAGCGATTGAGACACCTCGGCCTCGATTTCGCAGTGATCGCCCTCATAGCGCGCGGCCGTCACGCGGCCCAGTTGGTACAGCAAGCTGATCTTCGCGCCCTCGCCCGCTGGAAAGCGGAACCTCGCCGCCACCACCCGGTCGAAGGGCAGAACTTCATCGACGGCCGCCAGGAGTTCGGGGAGCGCCTGCCCCGTGCGGGCCGAAACCGGCACCGCCCGCGGCTGGAACTCGGCGCCCGCCCCCGCCAGCACGCGCCGCCGTAGCGCCTCGGCGGCGCTGGGCCCCTCGGGCGCAAGGTCGATCTTGTTGAGCACCAGGAGCTGCGGAGTCTCGGCCGCGCCGATCTCCGCCAGCACTTTGACGACGTGTGCGATGTGGCGCTCGGCGTGAGGCGAGCCGATGTCCACCACGTGCAGGATCAGGGCCGCCTCCCGCACCTCTTCCAGCGTGGCCCGGAAGGCCTTCACCAGCGTGAGCGGCAGGTTGCGGATAAAGCCGACGGTGTCGCTCAACAGGGCGCGCCGGCGCGAGGGCAGGGTCACCGAACGCACTGTGGGATCCAGGGTGGCGAACATGCGCGCGTCGGCCAGCACGTCCGCGCCGGTGAGCCGGTTGAACAGCGTGGACTTCCCCGCGTTGGTGTAGCCCACCAGGGCCGCCGTGGCCAGCGGTACGGCCTGCCGCTGCCGCCGCTGCACGGCGCGGCCGCTCCGCACCGCCTCCAGGTGCTGCTGGATCTTGGCAATGCGCCGCGCGATCCGCCGCCGGTCGGTCTCCAACTGGGTTTCGCCCGGACCCCGCGTGCCGATACCACCGCCCAGCCGGGACATCTCCACCCCGCGCCCGGCCAGCCGCGGCAGCAAGTAGTTCAACTGGGCCAGTTCGACTTGCAGTTGTCCTTCCCGCGTGCGCGCGCGCCGTGCGAAGATGTCCAGGATCAACTGGGTGCGGTCGACCACCTTGCGCTCGAGCGCGCGCTCCAGGTTGCGCTGCTGGGTCGGCGTCAGGTCGTGGTCGAAGATCACCACCTCGGCATCCTCGGCCTGGGCCCGCAGCGACAGCTCTTCCAACTTCCCCGAGCCGATCAAAGTGGCGGCTTCCGGCCGTTCCCTCGATTGCAGGATGCGATCCACCACCAGCGCCCCCGCGCTCCGCGCCAGGCTGGAGAGCTCCTCCAGCGATTCTTCGGCGGAGTAGTCGAATGGGCCGGCTGCGTTGATGCGGCGGTTGCCTGCCCGGCCCCTCACTTCCAGGCCGACCAGAATGGCGCGTTCCTGCACGGCGTGGGCTGGTGGGATGTCAGCTCTCCGACGGCTCCGGCAGATTGGGGCTGCCCGCCTGCGGGTTTCCCGCCGCGCCCGGCCCCATTGCCGCCGCGAAAGCGTGGCTCGTCTTCGAGATCACAACGGTGGAGATGGCGTGCTTGAAGATCAACTGCTCCTGGCTGTTGGATTCCAGGATGAGCGAGTACTTGTCGAAGCTCTTGATGCGTCCGGACAGCTTCACCCCGCTCATCAGGTAGATCGTCAGAAAGGTCTTGTCCTTCCGCGCGTTGTTCAGGAACGCTTCCTGGATGTTCTGCGCTGGCTTTTCCATCGTGTTTCCTTTGGCCCGCGCGCCTATTCTACCAGATCGCGGCCTGGCCCAGCCTATCCCGCGGCGGCCGCGGCGGCCTTCTCCTGGCAGCGCACGCAGAATTCCGCCCACGGCACCGCTTCCAGCCGCTTCGCGCAGATCGGCTCGCGGCAGCCCTGGCAGGTTCCGTATTCGCCGCTGGCCAGCCGGCTCAGAGCGGCTTCCAGGTCCCGGAGCAGTTCGATCTCCAGGCGATTCTGGTTCAGGAACAGCCACTCGTCGTGGTTCTTCTGACACCAGTCCCCAAAGTCCAGCGGTTCGTCCAGACGATGCACCACCTCCGCCGCCCGCTTGGCGGAAAATCTCGTCCGGATCTCCTCCGCCTTCTGTTCCAGCACTCGGCGGTAGTGGAGCAGCCGGCTGGCGGTCTGCGAGGTATTATCCTGCGTGTTCGACACAGCCTGAATAAAATACCACAACTTCCGCAAAAAGTCGCAAAAAAAACGACGCCCGCTCCCGCCAACCCCTCCGCCCCCGCCCCGGCGCGACAATAAGAGCCATGGAGAACCGGGAAATCGCCCGCCTGCTGGCCGAGACGGCGGACCTGATGGAAATCGCGGCCGAAGATCCCTTTCGCATCCGCAGCTACCGCAACGCGGCCGCGGCCATCGAAGGTTATCCCGAACGGGTCATTGACATCCTCAAGGACCCCGCCCGCAAGGTCACCGACATTCCCAGCATCGGCAAAGGCATGGCCGCGAACCTCGAAGAGATCGCCGCGCGCGGCTCCTTCGAACGCCGCGACCTGCTGCTGGCGAAATACCCGCCCACCGCGCTCGAGCTGCTCAAGATCCAGGGCCTGGGGCCCAAGACCATTGCGCTCCTCTGGGAGCACTACCGCGTCAGCACCGTCGACGATCTCGAACGCATTTGCCAGGAGCACAAGCTCCGCCTGCTCCCGCGCCTCGGCGCCAAGCTCGAGGAGAAAATCCTGCGCTCGATCTCCGGTTACCGCCAGAGAGCGGGCCGTTTCCTGTTGAGTTTTGCCGATGAAACCGCCGAGGAGCTGACGCGCTACCTGGCCGAGACGCCCGGCGTCGATCAGGTCACGCCCGCCGGAAGCCTGCGAAGGGGTCGCGAGACGGTCGGGGACCTGGACCTGCTGGTGACCGGCCCGGCGGCCGCCCAGGCGCTGGACCGCTTCGTCGCCCATCCCCAGGTGAGCGAGGTGCTCGGCAAAGGCCCCAACAAGGCCAGCGCGAAATTCGGCCCCCAGTCGATTCAGGTGGACGTGCGCGCGCTGCCCAAGGAAAGCTACGGCGCCGCGCTCCAGTATTTCACCGGCAGCAAGGACCACAACATCGCCCTGCGCGCGCGCTGTCTCAAGCTGGGCTACACGCTGAACGAATACGGGCTGTTTCGCCTCGACGACGACGCCAAGGTGGCCGGCGAATCGGAAGAGGAGATCTACCGGAAGCTCGGCCTGGCCTGGATCCCGCCCGAGCTCCGCGAGAACCACGGCGAAATCGAGTGCGCCGCCGAGGACCGGCTGCCCCGCCTGGTCGAACCCACGCAAATCCGCGGCGACCTGCACGTGCATACGATCGAGAGCGACGGCCGAGCCACGCTCGAAGAAATGGCCTCGCACGCCAAGGCGCTGGGCTACGAGTACCTCGCCGTCACCGATCACTCGAAGGCGCTGGCCATGGCCAACGGTCTCGACGAACGGCGCGTGAGGGCCTTTGCCGGCCTGGTGCGCGACCTCCAGGAGGACGGGCTCGGCATTCATGTCTTCTCGGGCATCGAGTGCGACATCCGCAAGGACGGCACGATGGACCTGGCCGAGGAGGCGCTGGCCTCGCTCGACCTGGTCATCGGCAGCGTCCACAGCTACATGAACCTGGAGGCGGCCGAGATGACCGACCGGCTGCTGCGCGCGCTCGAATGCCCGTACCTGCGCATCCTCGGGCATCCGACCGGACGCCTGCTGCTGGCCCGCGAGCCGTATACGTTCGATTTCGAGCGGGTGGTCGAAGCGGCGGTCCGGCGCAACGTGTATCTGGAAATCAACGCCAGCCCCGAGCGCCTCGACCTGCACGACACGCTCCTGCGCGCGGCCAAGGCCCGCGGCGCCCGCTTCGCCATCTCGACCGACGCCCACCATCCCCAGCATTTGCGGAACATGCGCTACGGCGTCAGCATGGCCCGCCGCGGCTGGCTGGAGGCGGCCGACATCGTGAATACGCTACCATTGAAAGAGTTCAGAAAAGCGATCGCCGGCAGTTCGTAGCACCTGGCTCGTTCTCATGACGACACCCACTCCGGGCGGGCTCAACGTCTCCTTCGACAAACACACGCTGGCCAACGGCATGCGCGTGATCTTCTCCCCGGACCATGCCGTGCCGGTGGTGACGGTCTATATCGTCTACGGGGTCGGAGCGCGGGACGAGGAAAGAGGCCGCACCGGCTTCGCACACCTGTTCGAGCACATGATGTTCCAGGGTTCGCAGAATGCCCCGAAGGGCGCGCATTTCCAGCTCGTGGAATCCAACGGCGGCTTCTTGAACGGTTCCACCCACCCGGACTACACGGATTATTTCGAGGTGCTGCCCTCCAACAAGCTGGCTTTGGGCCTGTGGCTGGAGGCGGACCGCATGCGCGCCCTGGCGATCGACGCCGAGAATCTGGACAACCAGAGAGAGGCGGTGAAGCAGGAGCGGCGGCTGTCGTTCGACAACCAGGCCTATGCCACCGCCGTGGTCGAGCGCTGGCCCGAACTGGCCTTCGACAACTGGCAGAATTCGCACTCGCTCATCGGCTCGTTCGAGGACCTGGACGCCGCCACGGTCGAAGACGTCGCGCGGTTCTTCAAGACGCACTACGCGCCGAACAACGCCGTGCTGGTAATCTCCGGCGACATCCGCATTCCGGAAGCGAAAGAGCTGGTCGAGAGGTATTTCGGGGACATCCCTCCGCAGCCGCGGGCAGAAGCGCCCGACCTCTCCGAGCCCCCGCGCACCGAGGCCCGCTTCGAAACCTACCACGATCGCCTGGCCAAGGTTCCCGCAGTGGCCATGGGCTACCCCGGCCCGCCGCGGCGCTCGGCGGATTACAACGCGCTGATCATGCTCGACCTCCTGCTCACCGGCGGCGAAAGCTCGCGCTTCCACCAGGAGCTGGTCAAGGGCAAGAAGTCCGTCATCCAGTACGCGGCCAACCTGGGCTGGCCGTTCTCCAGTCCGGCCGACTACAAGGACCCCGGCCTCTACGGCATTTACCTGCTCTACAATCCGGCCTTCACCGGCGACCAGATCGTGGCCCAGGTGGAAGAGGAAATCGCCAAAGTGTGGAACGATGGCGTGGATTCGAGCGAACTCGACCGCGCCCGCACGCACCTGCGCTCGAGCAGAATCCAGGAGCTCCAGAGCTCGCACGCGCGCGCCTCCCTGCTCGGCCGCTTCGAACTGCTGGACGGCAACCCCGAGTACATCAACACCGAGTTGAACGACATCCTGGCGGTGACGGCGGCGCAAATCCAGGGGGCGGCAAAACAGTATTGCGACCCAGGCAAGCGGATCGTGCTCGACATCCTGCCGGCCGGGCCCGCGGCGCCCCAGGAGGATCGGTAAGGCCGGACCATGGATCTCAGCAAACCTCCCGAGACACCCGCTCTGCCGCTCTACAAGCTCCCGCCGGTTCTGGAGACGGAGCTCGCCAACGGCCTCACCGTCCTGCTGGTCGAGGATCGCCGTTTTCCCATGGTGACCGCGCGCCTGGGGTTCCAGGCGGGCTCGAAGTACGACCCTGGCGACCTGGCGGGCTTGTCGGAAAGCACCGGAGCCTTGCTGACCGAGGGCACCTGGAGCCGCAGCGCGCGCCAGATCGCCGAAGAGGCCAACGGCATCGGCGGCTCCCTGCACGGCAATTCCTCCGCCGACCTGCTGGTGCTGTCAGCGAACGCGCTCTGCGAGAACCTGCCGAAGCTGCTGAACCTGATGGCGGACGTGGCCCGCAACGCCAGTTTTCCCGAGGACGAGCTGGAGCTCCAGAAACAGAACCGCACGCAGGAGCTGCTGGCCCAGCGCGCCGACGCTTCCTTCCTGGCGGACGAGAAATTCATCGAGCTGCTCTTCGCTCCGCACCCGTATTGCCGGCAGGACCCCACGCTGGAATCGATCGCCCGGCTCGAGCGCGCCGCGCTGGCCGGCTTCCGCGACCGGCACCTGGCCCCGAACAACGCCGTCCTGGTACTGCTCGGCGCGCTGCCTCCGCCCGAGCAGGCGATGGGGACCATCGAAGCCGAGTTCGGCTCCTGGCAACGCCAGAAACTGGCCGCGGCGCCTCCGGCCGAGTTCCCCGAGCCCCGGCGCGCCATCGTGCTGGTGGATCGCCCCGGCTCGGTGCAGGCCGATATCCGCATCGGGCGGCTGGGGGTCCCCCGCCACCACCCGGACTATTTTCCGCTGCTGGTTGGCAATACCATTCTGGGCGGCGGGACCAGTTCCCGCATCTTCATGAACGTCCGCGAGAAGAAAGGCTACGCTTACGACGCCCACTCCGCGGCGCAGCCGCTCAAGCAATCCGGCTGCTTCACCGTAGTGACCCAGGTGCGCAACGAGGTCCTCGCCGGCGCGCTGGATGCGCTGCTGGGCGAGATGAAGCTGATCTGCACCCAGCCCGTTTCCGCCGATGAGCTCGAGGCCGCCAGGAACTACCTCAGCGGCGTGTTCGTCATCCGCCTGGAGACTCAGGACGGGCTCGCTGGCCAGTTGGCCGCCGTCAGATTGATGGACTTGCCCCTCGATTACCTCGAGAAGTACACCACACGGGTGCGCGCGGTGATCCCGGACGACATCCGCGCCGTCGCGGCCCGGTATGTCGATCCCGAGCCCGCCTCGATAGTCGTCGTGGGCGACGCCGCCCAGATCTCGGGGCAGCTCGAAACCATCGGAAAGGTCACGGTCGAAGAAGCGAAATGAAGCTGATCAGCTCGCGAGTGCGCTACCGGTGCTCGATTTTCACGGTTACGGAAGATCACGCCATCGAGCCCGGCGGGTTCCAGATCCGCCGCGCCGTGGTGAACCACGGCGGCTCGGCGGTAATGATGCCAGTGGATGAGAACCAGCGCCTGCTGCTGGTGCGGCAGTACCGCCTCCCGGCGCGCGCTTCGCTGTGGGAGTTTCCGGCGGGCCGCGTCGATCCCGGCGAAACCCTGCTGGCGGCGGCGCGGCGCGAGTTGCTCGAGGAAACCGGCTACCGCGCCCGCAAATGGAAGAGGCTGGCCTCCTTCTACGCCAGCCCGGGCTACGTCTCGGAAAAGATGACCATCTTTCTGGCCACGGGATTGACCGCCGGCCAGGCCCGCCCCATGGAAGACGAGAAGATCCACTGCCGCTGGTTCACCGCCGCGGAACTGGACGGGCTGGTGGGTTCCGGCAAGATCGTCGACGCCAAGACGCTGGTCGGCTTCCTGGCCTGGAAACGCTACACCCCCCGCTGACCGCGGCCTACTGCTTCTTGGCGGGGGGAGCGACCGGCTTGCTGGGCGCGGCGGGCGCGGCAGCCGCCGGAGCGGCGGGTGCGGGCAGCCCGGAAGCCCTGTCGTACAGATCCACGATGTCGCGCGTGATGTCGATCGTGTTCGAGGCGTACAACACCGCACTCTGGGGAACGCTGACATCCAGAATCAGGGCGTAGCCGCGCTCGGCGGCATACTTGTCGATCACCGCCATCATTTTCTGGCCCAGCTCCTGCAAGATGCGCTGCTGCTCCTGATCGAGTTCCGCCTGCGCGTCGTCGGTTTGCCGTTGCAGCAGCTTGCGCTTCAGTTCGATCTCGCGGGCCAGCTTCTGCTTGGCCTCCTCGCTCATCGTGTTTGCGCCGTTGCGATACTGCGCCTCGAGCGCCTGAAGCTCCGACTGCTTCTGTTCGACCGCTCTGCGCCTGGGAGCGAATTTCGAGTCGATGTCACCGGCCGCTTTCTGGCCGTCCTTGGTCTGAATGATGGCGTTCTGGATATGGATGATGCCCACCTTGGAAGGCGTAGATCCAGCCTGGGCAAACGCCAGAATCCCAAAGCCCACCGCCACGAGCGGGGCCCTAAACACACTCTTTCTCACGTGTCAGACTCCTTCGAAGCCTTGATAATAGCACACTGCCTGGAACCCACACCCGCAGGTCTCCCTCCGACCTCCAGCGGCTCACCGACGCTCCGATAGCCGCCTCTCAGAACGTCCGGCCGATGGTGAACCGGAACGTAGTCTTCTTCTCGTACAACTGATAGGCCTGGCCGAACGCCGCCACCGAGTAGATAAAGGTCGCCTCGTTCGGGAACAGCGAACGGTCCGCCACGATCGGCTGCTGGATGTACTGATGCACCCTGGTGGGATTGTAGGCCCAGTACACGCGGAAAGGCGCGTTGACCATCGGTAGCAGCACCTGCAGCTCCAGCCCGGTCGAACTCCGCATCTTCTGTGTCCCCGGAGCGATCAGGACCCGGTTGGTAAAGCCTGCGTACGGGAACGTGCCGTTCAACTCAGTCACCCGGTCCGGGACCACCGTGAGCTGATCCGCCCGGACGATCTTGTCCAGGCCCGCGTCGAAGAACGCCGCCAGCGTGACCGGTCCGGCGATCGGAATCCGGTACTCGAAATTGCCGATCGCCTGCAAGTCGCCGCCCGGGGAAATCATCTGGTAGGCCGGGATGGTCATGGTCACCGCCGAGAAGGACTCGACCCCGTTGGTGATCACCTTCTGCATGCGCGGCGAGCCGTCGGAGTTCAGCACCGGCACGGTGGACGAGCTGGGCATGAACGCCATCGGGCTCACGGCCCAGATGTCGAACCCACGGACGTCCTGCTCGCCCCCGATGTAGTAGCGATTGAAGGGCGGCGCCGACCTCCCGCCGTAGCCGCTCACGAAGGAGCTCATCAGGCGGAGCCCGATGATGTGCTTCTTATTGGTGGGGGCCGGGTGGAAATAGGTCATGCTGATGGTGGGCTGGATCATGTTCACATTCCCCCCCATCTTGCTGCTGGCGAACCCCAGCGCCACCGACAGGCTCCTGCCGCCGGTCGGGTTGATGGGGTGGTTCACCGAGTTGTACATGTAGGAGGGAGTGATCTGGCTGGTTTTGATCCCGCTCAACGCACTGGGCCCACTCAGGCTCTGGTAGTTGAGGTACTCGAAGGTGGAGGTAGCCGCATCGGTGAGCGGCTTGTACTTGGATGAACTGTAGCCGTAAGTGATCCCGATGCGCGCGAAACTCCGTTTCAGCGGATAGCTGGCGAATACCGTGAACCCACGGCCGTTCTGCACGTAGTTCATCAGGTTCTGCGCGCCCAGCGCCTGGTAGTACCCAATCAGGTTCTGTCCCGTGAGAATCGAGGCCTCGCGGCCCTGGTCGTAGCTGAACCGCTGCGTGAACACGGTGAAACCCAACTGGATGGGACGATCCAGAAAATACGGCTCGGTGAAGCCCAAGGTCACGTTGCGCAGGCGGCTGCCCAACTGCGACTCGACCGATAGCGTTTCCCCCAGTCCCAGGAAGTTGTTGGTCGAGTAGTTGAACCCGACAAAGCTCCCGGCAATGCCGGATACCCCGCCCGTCAGGCCAATCGAGTTCTTCCCGCGCTCCTTCACCTTCAGCAGGATGTCCACCGTGTTGCTGCGGGGGTCGCGCGTGATCTGCGCCGCCTCCTCCTTCTTCAGTTGCTCGAAGTAGCCGAGCTGGTTCAGCCGGAGCACGCTCATCTCCCACATCTTGCTGTTGAACAGCTCGCCTTCATCCACCAGCAGCTCGCGGCGGATCACCTTGTCGCGGGTGGTGGTGTTGCCGGTGAAATCGATGCGCCGGATGAAGAACTGCTTGCCCTCGTCCACGTTGAAGGTGACGTCGATCTGGTCGGTGCCCGTCACCGGCTCGGGCACCGGGTCGGGCACGAAATCGATGTAGCCGTACATGCCGTAGAGGTCGCGCAGGTTCTCGATGCCTTTGCGGAACTTGGCGGTCGAGAACACCTCGCCGGGCGCCATCTTGAACAGCTTCGGGGTCAGGGCTTCCGGGACCCGGAACAGTTTCACCCCCACGTAGTTCCAGTTCCGGATGCGGTACTTCCGCCCTTCCTCCAGCGGAAGGGATATGTCGGCGGCGATGCCGGGCCGGTTCATGTAGAACAGCGGCACCCGGAATTTTCCTCCCCCCACCTTGCGCAGGGTCACGGTCTGCTCCAGCGCCCGCGCCGCGAAGTAGCCGCGCTCCTGGTAGAAGTTGCGGATGCCGTCTTTGTCCTGCTCCAGCTTGGAGAGGTCGTAGGTCTTGGCGAACAGGTTCTCGAACAGGATCGAGTGGGGGATCCCGATGGGCCGCAGGTTGCGCATCGCGCGGATCAGCTGCCGGTCGCTGAAGGTGTCGTTGCCGGCGAACTCGATCCGCCCCACCTTCACCTTGGGTCCCTCGTTCACCCGGAAGGTCACTTCCAGCGAGGACGGCGGGATCTGCCGCAGTTCCGGCGTGACGGTGGCATACTGCCGCCCGCGCTCCGAGAGGTACTCCTTCAGCACCACCGCGGCCCGCTGCACCTTGTTCTGGTCGTATTGCGACTCCACGGTCAGGCCGACGTGCCGCTCCTTGAAGCGGTCCAGGATCTCCGAGACGGTCAGCGACTTGAGACCTTCGTACTTGATCGAGCGCACCAGCGGCCGCTCCACCAGCACGAACCGCACGATCACCCCGCTGGGCCCCTGTTCCTGCTCCAGCGTGATATCGTCGAAGCGCCCCGTGTTCCACAGGGCCATGAAATCGCGCCGCAGCGTCTCCGGATCGAAGCGGTCGCCCTTCTTGGTGAAGATCATGGCCCGCAACGTGTCCTGGGGCACCCGGCGCGCGCCGCGAAACTCGACGGCTTCGATAATGTCCGGCCGGCCGGGCGCGGGCGTGGGCGCTTCGGCGGTCCGGGGCGCCTCCATCCGCGGTTTCGCCTGCGGGGGAGCGGAGGGCAGTGGCGCCGGTTTCGCGGGCTCGGCTGCCTGCGGGACCGATTCGAAAGGACTTGGCTGTTTCTTCTGCTGGGGTGGCGATGGTTGCTGCGCCTGCGCGCCCGCGCTCAGGCAGCAGACGCAAACGGCTACTAGCCACAGGCACCCGGGCCTGTCAAACTTCATGCAAACCTGGTTCCTCTCCACTCTGCGCTCTTCTTCTGACGTCGGAGGCGCCCCCGCGGTTTCACTCCCTGGTCCCAACTTTGCGCAGAACTCAAACTACCAATTCTAACCGATTGCCGGCGGCTCGGCGGGGTGCCCGCCGCTACTCGACTGGACCCGGCGCCGGTTCCCCCAGAAAGCGCCTGCGCCCCGAGTGCAGTCCGCTGGGATGCCATGCCAGCGCAAAACCATATACCAGATGCGCCAGCAGCATCGACCGGGGCGGGCTGTAGATCATCGCCAGCGCTCCCAGTTTCCTCCAGAACAACAGTTCCGAAAAATGGTACCAGACCAGAGCCGAGAAAATCCCCAGCAGCGCCACCCGGAGCCGGTTCCGCGATTCCCCAACCGCCATCCCAAAGCCCAGACCGATCAGCCCCGTCACGAACAGGTGCAAGGCCAACCCGGCCACCGTAGTCCTACTGAAGCTGCGCCACAGCACGTCGCGACCGTAGAAAAGCGAACCCAGCAGGTTGGGGACGATCCACACCGATTGGCGCTCGACCGCCGAGCTCGCAGCCAGCCAGCCGAACATCGCCAGGCCTCCCAGCACGCCGGTCTGGATGCCGGCCAGTGCGCGCACAAGCAAGGGAGATACCGCGTCCTGATTCCCGGGACCCATCGGAAACAGCCTATCCTAACACAGGCGAAGTTGTGGACCTGCGCAGGCTGAGGCTTGTAGTTTGCCCGTAAGGCGCGAGGTCAGCTTTCCGGCGAACATCGGGCCTCGGTTTCGAGCAGGGCCCGCTTGCGCTCCAGTCCCCAGCGGTATCCGCCCAGCCCGCCGTCGCCCCGGACCGCCCGGTGGCACGGAATCACCACCGAGACCGGGTTCGAGGCGCAGGCCCGGGCCACCGCGCGCGCCGCCCCGGGCCGCCCCATGGCGAGCGCGATCTGGCTGTATGTGCGCCTGCCGCCGTAGGGGATCTTGCGCAGTTCCTCCCACACCCGCCGCTGGAAGGCGGTCGCGCGGACGTCGAGCGCCAGGTCCAGCGCCGGCTGCCTCCCCTCCAGGTGCTGCACCAACGTTCTGGTCCGTTCGCGCAGCCCCGCCTCGTCGGGGTAAAGCTCCGCTTGTGGAAACTCGCCAGCGAGCGCCGCCTCCAGCTCCGCGTCCGAATCGCCCAGAAAGAGCGCGCAGATGCCGCGTTCGGTCGCCGCCACCAGCAATCGCCCCAGCGGACAATCGACAATCGAGTAGCCGATCCGCGCCCAAACTCCGTCCATTGATAGAATTGTATACAATCCCCATGGGTTCCCGCGAGTTGCGGCGGCAAGCGTTATGCGAGTCCCTGGACCGGCGCATCCTGTGCCTGGACGGCGCCATGGGGACCATGCTGCAACAGGCGGGCCTGACCGCGGCCGATTTCGGCGGGCCGGCGCTGGAGGGCTGCAACGAAGTCCTGGTGCGCACCCGGCCGGACGTCGTCCTCGGCATCCACCGCGCCTACCTCGCCGCCGGCGCCGACATCATCGAGACGGATACCTTCGGCGGCGCCCCCATCGTTCTCGCTGAGTACGGCCTCGAGCGCGAGGCGCACGAGCTGAACCGCCGCGCGGCGGAACTGGCGCGCCAGGCCGCCGAGGAGTTCTCCAGTCCCGAACGGCCGCGCTTCGTGGCCGGATCGATGGGCCCCACCACAAAATCCATCAGCACCACCGGCGGCATCACCTTCACGGCGCTCCGCGAGGCCTACTATACGCAGGCGAAAGCGCTGGCCGAGGGCGGCGCCGACATCCTCCTGATCGAGACCTGCCTGGACACCCGCAACCTCAAGGCCGCCCTGCTCGCGGTCCAACAAGTCATGCGCGAACTGGGATCGAAGATCCCGGTCATGGTTTCCGGCACCATCGAGCGCACCGGCACCATGCTTGGCGGCCAGGCCGCCGACGCCTTCTACGTTTCGGTCGCCCACGCCGATCTTCTGGCCATCGGCCTGAACTGCGCCACCGGCCCGGAGTTCATGACCGACCACCTCCGCAGCCTGCACGAAATCGCCTCGACGCGCATCTCCTGCTACCCCAACGCCGGCCTGCCCAACGAGGAAGGCGCGTACCTGGAAACGCCCGAGTCGCTGGCCCGCCAGCTCCAGCGCTTCGTGGATCACGGCTGGCTGAACCTCGTCGGCGGCTGCTGCGGCACCACGCCCGCGCACATCCGCGCCATCGCGCAAATGATCGAGGGCAAGCCGCCGCGTCCGCTGAAGCCCCCCAGCCGGCGCGCGTTCTATTCCGGCGTCGAGCTGGTCGAGGCCGAGGAGAGCAACCGCCCGCTGCTGGTCGGCGAGCGCACCAACGTCATCGGCTCGCGCCTCTTCAAGAGCCTCATCGCCGCGGAGAAGTGGGAGGAAGCCAGCGAGATCGCCCGCCGCCAGGTGCGCAACGGCGCCCACGTCATCGACGTCTGCCTCCAGTCCAGCGACCGCGACGAGATCAGCGACATTCCGTCCTTCTACGACCGCCTGGTCCGCAAGATCAAAGCGCCCGTCATGATCGATACCACCGACCCGCGCGCGGTCGAGCTGGCCCTCACCTACTGCCAAGGCAAGAGCATCGTCAATTCCGTCAACCTCGAGGACGGCGAGGAGAAGTTCGAGCGCGTCTGCCCGCTGGCCCGCGCCTATGGCGCCGCGCTGGTGTGCGGCGCCATCGACGAGGACCCCTCCCAGGCCCAGGCCTTCACCCGCGAGCGCAAGCTCGAGGTCGCCCAGCGCTCCTGCCGCCTGCTCACCGACAAGTACGGCATCCCGCCCGAGGACATCATCATCGACCCGCTGGTTTTCCCCTGCGCCACCGGCGACGAGAACTACATCGGCGGCGCGGTGGAAACCATCGAGGCCATCCGGCTCATCAAGCAGCGCATCCCATTCGTCAAGACTCTGCTCGGAATCTCGAATGTCTCGTTCGGCCTCCCGCCCGCCGCGCGCGAAGTGGTCAACTCCGTCTTCCTGTACTACTGCACCAAGGCCGGCCTGGATCTGGCCATCGTCAACGCCGAGAAGCTCGAGCGCTTCGCCTCCATCCCCCTCGAAGAGCGCCGCCTGGCCGAGCACTTGCTCTTCAACGCGCCTCCGGCGGATCACCCCGCCCCTGAAGACTGGCGCGAGCAGACCCGCGAGCAGAAGATCGCCATCAACCAGCTGCACATCGCCGCGATCACCAATCACTTCCGAATGTCCGAGCGAAGGAAGCAAAAGGAGGCGTGCCTCCCGGTGGAGCAGCGACTGGCCAATTACATCATCGAGGGCACGAAGGACGGTCTCGTGGCCGACCTCGAGCTGAAACTGAAAGAGGGGGCCAGCCCCCTCGACATCATCAATGGGCCGCTGATGGCCGGCATGACCGAGGTCGGCCGCCTGTTCGCCGCGAACGAGCTGATTGTCGCCGAGGTGCTGCAATCCGCCGAGGCCATGAAAGCCGCCGTCACCCACCTCGAGCAGTACATGCAAAAGGCCGAGGCCGCCGCGCGCGGCAAGATCGTGCTGGCCACCGTGAAGGGCGACGTTCACGACATCGGCAAGAACCTGGTCGAGATCATCTTCAGCAACAACGGCTACCAGGTAGTCAACCTGGGCATCAAGGTGCCGCCCGAGGAGTTGATTCGCGCGTATCGCGAACACTCCCCCGACGCCATCGGCCTCTCCGGCCTGCTGGTGAAAAGCACGCAGCAGATGGTGATCACAGCGGGCGATCTGAAGGACGCGGGCATCGGCGTCCCGCTGCTGGTGGGGGGCGCCGCGCTCTCGGAGCGTTTCGCGCGTACGAAAATCGCCCCGGCCTACTCGACCGCCGTCTGCTACGCGAAAGACGCGATGACCGGCCTGAGCCTGCTGAATCGGCTCATGGACCCTGCCACGCGCGAAGCCACGCTCGCCGCCCACCGCTACGCTGAGGCGGAGGCTCCTGCCCCGCCTTCCCTTGGGACCGCGGCGCCGCCGGGCGAAACGCGCAGCTCGAAAATCCGCGTCGATATTCCCATTCCGCCGGCACCCTCACTCGACCGTAAAGTGCGCGACGTGCCGCAACTGGCCGAGGTCTGGAGCTACCTCAATCCCTTCATGCTCTACGGTAAGCACCTCGGCTTCCAAGGCAATTTCGAAAAGCGCCTGGCCGAGCGCGACGAGAAAGCCCTCGAGCTGTTCCACAAAGTCGAGGAAGTGAAACTGCAGGCAGCGCTCAAGGTGCGCGCGGTCTGGCAATTCTTCGAGGCCGAGCGCGACGGCAACACCATCCACCTGTTCGCGCCCGCTGGCTCGAGCCCCATTCACACCTTCCGCTTCGGCCGCCAGCCGCGCCCCGACGGCCTGTGCCTCAGCGACTACGTGCTCGACCCCATCGGTGGCCGCCGCGACCACATCGCCATCTTCGTGGTCACCGCCGGCGAAGGCATCCGCGAGTGCGCCGAACAGGCCAAACTCCGCGGCCAGTACTTCTTCTCTCACGCCATTCAAGCCCTGGGCCTGGAGACCGCCGAGGCCTGCGCCGAGTGGCTGCACCGCCGGCTCCGCGAGGACTGGGGGTTCCCCGATCCGCCCACGCTCAGCATGCACGAGCGCTTCACCGCCCGCTACCGCGGCAAGCGCTACAGTTTCGGCTACGGGGCCTGCCCCAATCTCGACGACCAGCAGGGCATCTGGAAGCTCCTCCGCCCCGAGGAAATCGGCGTCCGCCTCACCGAAGGCATGATGATGGACCCCGAGGCCAGCGTCAGCGCCCTGGTCTTCCACCACCCCGACTGCGTCTACTTCACCGCCGCCGAGGCCACCGAGCCGGTCCCGGGGTAGCACCGCGACTCGCAGGATCGGAGGATGGAGGCTGGGTGTATACTGACCCAGAAGCCGGGAGCCAGAATGGAAGTTCCTAAGTGACATCAGGTTTGTTGAGCAGTTCTGTGCCGGCTCGCTACTGGGTTCTGCTGCTATGGGCATGTTTCGTCCTGCGCGGGACCTTTTACGCCTGTGCCATCCCGCTGTGGGAAGGCTTCGACGAGTACGCTCATTACGCCCGCATCGAGTTCCTGGCCACCGAGGGTCGCGAGCCTTCCCGTACCACGCCCGTTCCCCAGGATGTCGCCGAGACTCTCACCCGAGTGCCCGCCAAGAACGGTGGCATGACTTACGACGAGTATTGGAAGCTGCCGCCTGAAGCGCGACACAGGAGCTTCCCTACCGCGGCCGCGAGAATCTACGAGGTCCAACAACCGCCTTTGTTTTACTGGCTCTCCGCCGCGTTGTACCGCATCACGGGGGATATCTCCCTGGCCTCCCGCGTCATCGTGATGCGCATCTTTTGCGTCTTGCTGGCGTCCTTTTGCCTCCCCTTCGGATATCTGATCGCCCTGCGAGTTCTCGGCAAATCGGCTCTCGCGCTGGGGGCCGCGGCCCTGATCGCCTGCATGCCTGTCCTGACGTTCACCGCCACCCACGTGGCGAACGAGGGACTTGCCATCGGTTTGGGCACGGTGCTGGTATGGTCGGTGCTCGAACGCAAGAGCGCCGCACTCCTGTTTTCTCTGGGCGCAGCGCTACTGACCAAAGCCTATTTCCTCGCCTTTCTAGCGCCTATTGTCTTACTGTTGTTCTACCGGGACGCACGAAGAATGTCGGCGATCGCGCTGCCGGGAGCAGCGGTGATCGCCGGCTGGTGGTATTGGCAGACCTGGGCCACTACCGGATCTCTGACGGGGAACGTCATCCTGGTACATCCCGGTCTCGCCGAGATGGCGAGGACGATGCTTCGGTTTCCGGCTCTGAAAGCGGCCGATTTCGCCTGGATCACTTTCCTGTGGACCGGGAACTGGAGCCTTATCGTGGTCCGCGGATGGATGTATCGGGCGATGGCTGCCTTGTGCGTTGCCGCCCTGGCCGGCATCGTCTATCTCGTAGCGAAAAGAAACGCCGGCGTTGCGCTCCTAAGCGCATTCGTGTTCTCGTTCGCGCTGGCGATCGCATACTTCGCGGTTGGTTCTGTGGCTGTTTACGGTGACGCCGGCGCCTTTGGCTGGTATGCCTGCTGTCTTGTTGCTCCGATCGCAGTCCTGCTGTTCGCGGGCCTGCGCACTGCCATGCCACGATTCAAGGCCGCAGCCGGCCCGATCCTGGTCATCGCTCTTAGTGCTCTGGAGCTTTTCGGCACGCACATTTATCTGTGGCCCTATTACACCGGCTTCATCTCCCATTTGCCCAACGGGGGACTTCCCGCGTTCCGCCTGGCCCAACTCGGCCACGGCGGATTTCAGGCCATATTCCAACGGTTGACGCTGTACAAGCCGGCGTGGATGGCGCCGCCGGTGTTGATCGCAGCGTGGGCAATGTTCCTGATCGCGACGGTGGCGCTGGCGGTCATGTCGATTTGCTTCGCGCGTCCCGCTCGGACCCGGCCGGTTCGGGCAGAATAGAGGGAGTGATTACGGCCGAGGGAGTGGACATCGTAGTTCCCATCCTCAACGAGGCGGGATGCGTTGACGAACTGGTCGACCGCCTGGCGCTCGCCTGTCCCCGGGCTTCCTTGATCTTCGTTGACAACGGCTCTACCGATGGCACCCTTGACCGCCTGCGCGCGCGGGGGGTGGAAACCATCCGTCACGACCGCAACGAAGGCTATGGCAAGAGTCTTCGGGACGGCATCGCGCTCGGGAAGGGCTCCGCCATCGTGACGATCGACGCCGACCTCGAATACCCCCCGGAATCGATTCCCGCGCTGCTGGACGCGCTCCAAACCAATCCCGTGGTCTACGGCTCCCGGTTCTGTGGCGGGCGGCGACCGGCGATGGGCGCTGTCCGGAGGTTCGGCAACCGGTTCCTCACCGGCATTTTCAACCTCGTGTGCCGCCAGCGCCTGACGGACCTCTATACCGGGATCAAGGCCTTCCGCCGCGACGCGGTAGACGGCTACCGGTTCCAGGAGAGCGGCTTCACGTTCGTCGTCGAGTTCGCGGCGCATGTTTCCCGATCTTGCCGAATCGCCGACGTTCCGGTGGAGTATCGAGCCCGGTCCAAGGGTCGTTCCAAAATACGTCATGTCGTCGAAGCGCTCCGGGGGATAGCGGCTGTGGTCCGGTATGGGATTCGCCGGCGCCGTGCGAGCGAGGGGCCCAACTGATGGCCGGTCTGGTGGGAGTGATTCCGGCCGCTGGCCGCGGCACGCGCGCCTATCCCTACACCCGCTTCATCCCCAAAGCGATGCTCGATGTGTGTGGCCGGCCGGTGCTCCATTACACGCTGACCATCATGCGCGACCAGCTCGGCATTCGCGATTGTGTGATCGTCCTGGGCCGGCACGGCGACAGCATCCGGCGCTGTTTTGGAGACGGAGATGCCTACTCCGTGCGCATCCGTTACGTTCAGAACGACCGCGTGGATCTCGGACTCGCGCATTCGGTGCTGCTGGCCCGCGAGCACGTTCCGGGGTCGCATTTCGTGGTCATGCTCTCCGACGAGCTGTACTGGAACTCAAACCACGCCGGGTTGTTGTCATGCGCCTACGGGGACCATGCCGCTACCATCGTCACGCGCGCCAATTCCACCAACAAGGAGATCCGCAAGAATTTCAGCGTCGAGCTGCGGGATGGCTCGATTCGCCGCCTGATCGAGAAGCCGAAGTCCAGCGACAACGGCCTGCTCGGTTGCGGCACCTATGTTTTCAGTAAGGAGCTGTTTGGCCTCCTGGAGCAGCGCTTCAAGCGCGGGGCGCCGGACGCGGGCGACTTGACTGCCGCCATCAACGAGCTGATTGCGTCGGGCAGACCCGTTCAGGCATTCCCGCTCGCCGGCGATTACATCAATATCAATCATCAGGAAGACGTCCACTATGCCCGTTCCATAGTGCGGCGGGGCCGCCTGGCTTCCGCAAAGGTGAGTCTGGTGATGCCGTGCGAAGGCTCTCCCCACCTGATTGAGGACATGCTGCGACTGACTCGCCGACAAAGCCGGGTGGACGAGGTCATCCTGATTGCATCGCGGCGCGACCCGGCGATCGCACGGCATGCTTCCCAGTACGGAGCACGGCTCGTGATCACGCCGGGCGGCGAAAAGCTGCCGCTCGGCAGCGTGTTGCGCCTCGGAATCGCTCAAGCCCACGGAGACATCGTCGCCCTCATCATCGACGACGAAAGCTTCGACGTGGCGGACATCGACAAACTGCTCGCCTATCTCTGCGAGGCGGACCTGGTGGTGGGCACACGCACCACCAGCCAGTTGGTCCAGCAGGGCTCGAACCTGAACTGGGTGGCCTGGCTGGCCAACTATTTTCTGGCCAAGCTCATCCAACTTCTTTGGGTACGGCGGCGCGTCCGCCTGACCGACGTGAGCTGCACATTCCGCGCCTTCTGGCGCGATACCTATGACCAAATAGCGGGTGATGTGCGCTCGCGCGGTTTGGCCTTCTTGCCCGAACTGGTCATTGAAGCGCTGCGGCGCCGGCTTTGGGTGATCGAGGTGCCTATTAATTACTGCCGCGCCACCGAAGAGAGCCGTGTCCGGATCGAGCATCGCAACTTTGGAGTTTTCTTCTCGATGCTGGCCATGATTTTTTCCAAGCGGGTCCGCCGCGAGAAATCCGAATAACACCATATTATCGTTCAGGCAACATCTCGGAAGTGCGGGAAGTCGCTCTCCAGCGGAGCCAGGCCGCGCGGTTCGCAGGCATTCTGAAGGAGGCGGATGTGGTTCTGGCCCCCGAGCTGTTCGTTCCCGAAGTAGTAAACACGATCTGGAAGTATCACCAGTTCGAGCACCTGGGCCTCACCGCGTGCGATCGCGCTCTCGAAGCCGCCCTCGGCCTGGTGGACGCTCTGGTCTCCTCAAAAGAGATTTATGGCGAGGCGTTCCTCCTGGCGAGGACTGTCCGCCGGTCCGCGCACGACATGTTCTACCTGGCCCTGGCGCGCCGCGAGGACGCAACCTTCCTCACCACCGACTCGGCCTTGAAAAAAGAAGCGAAGCGCCAAGGCATCCACGTGGCGTGAGGCAGCAACCACCCCGACTGCGTCTACTTCACGGCCGCTGGACCCCGCCTCATGATTTCGCCCTTGAGAGAAAGACCCCCTGCGCCCAGGCATGGATGACGGGCCAGTCGCGTAGGTCGCAGTCGCGGGCTTTCATGAGCTTGCACAACATGCGCGCGCCGAAGGACAGCCGGCTTGGGTCCAACTTGCCCGCGAAAAAGGCTTCCGTACCGGGCTGCACCATGGCGCGCACGGGGTCGATATAAGCCAGCCTGTTCTTACGACTGACCTCGTCGGCGCCGAGGTTCTGCCCGTGGACGGTAAAAAAGGCCGTCGGCAGGCGTTTGAGCTCCGCCTGGCGCCTCCGCACGAACTCGACCGCTTCGGGCAGCCACCGTCCGAAGCGCACCGCGCTACCCAGCACCACCGCCTCGTAGCCGGAGAGTCCGCTGACTTTGTCTGCCGCTCGCACGTCCGCGGCATAGCCACGCCCTCTCAGGTCTTGCGCCACCGTTTGGGCCACCTCCAGCGTGGATCCGCAGCGGGTTGCGTAAGCGACCAGGACTCTTGGGTTCATGTTGGGGGCGGCGAGGCCGCTACTACCCAGGGTAACCGTTCCCAAGCCGGCTGCGGCAAGGCCGAGAAAACCGCGGCGGTTCAGTTCGCTTTTCATCGTGTTTCTCCTCGAAAAGAGAACAACGATGAAATTGTGAACAATGTTCACCCAACGAGGCAGGAAGTTGCCAGAGTCCTACTTGACCGTGAAACTGGCCACGATCGCCTCCAGGAGCTGGTCACAGAACGCCCCGAACTCCTCCCGCGCCCCATGCATGATCCCCACCTTGAGCATGGCCATCCCGTGGACCGTGATCCAGCACTGGAAGGCCATCATTTCAGGAGTGTAGCCGGGCGGCAGGCGAAAGCACCCCTGCTCCACTCCTTCCCGCACGATCTGCGGAACGCCACTGAAATTCGGGTCATTCGCGACGGCCTCGACACCGCCTGGGGGCAGCTCGGGAGAATTGAACATCAGCAGGTAGTGCTGGGGATAGGTCTCTGCAAAGCGCAGGTAAGCACGGCCCGCAGCCAGCAGCTTTTCAGGCGCTGGCAGCGGCCGGGAAGCCGCCTCGGCGTGCATCTTGGCGCTCAGCGCAAAGCCTTCCTGGCGAATGGCTTGCAGAATGTCTTCTTTGCTCGTGAAGTATTTGTAGATCGCTGACGGCGTGTAATCGATTTGCTCGGCCAAGCCGCGCATGGATAATCCCGCCATCCCCTGGTTGACCAGGATTTCACGGGCACAGTCCAGGATGCGTCTCTTGGTGCGCTCGTGCCGGCGTTCCCGCGGCGTGCCCTTAGTTAACACCGTACTCTTGTTATACAGCAGTCTCTACCGCTTCTTCACCGGGATCAGCCGGATCGGCCCCAACAGCCCCGCGGGCACCGCCTGAAGATTGTCAATGTCCTGCGCGGTGAAGCGCTCGCCGTAACGCAGGTTCAGCAGACGGTAGTCGGGCTTGGCGTGGCCCGCCATGTAGTTCATCGCCAGGTTCCCGGTCACGATTTTGATCCGGTTCGCGCCCCGCTTGAGCAAGCCCGTCACATCCAGCCAATACGGCGGGCACCACACCGATCCCGCCCTCTGCCCGTTCACGTAAACCACCGCGGCCTCGCGCACCGGCGCGTCCAGCAGGGCGTGCAAACGCTCTCTGGGCGCGACTCCGCCTGCGGCTTTGGCCTCGCCGAAATCGAGTCGCAACCCGAGCCCGGGCGCCAGGATCTCCTCCGGCACCGTCACGTCCTTCTCGTACGTGGCCACGCCGGAGTAGTAGCGCGTCGCCTCGTCCTCGGTCCACGATCGCAACTTGTCCATGCTCACGGTCTTGTCGCCGAACGTCACGCTCCACCCGGCGCTTAGGTCGATTGCCGGTCCCGCAGCCTCGACCTTCCCAGCCGCCGCTGCACGCTGCTTCGAGAAGACCAGCACCCGGGAACCGTACGGCTCGAGCTCCATCTCCACCGTCACCCCGGCCTCCGGCCGCTGCACCACTTCCGCTGCCTCGACTCGCCCGGTGAAAGGGTCCCACCACTCGGGTTCCAGCCCCGTCACCCGGAACGTCGCTTTCACGCTCCGCCCGGTATTGCCCGTGTTGGCCAGGAAGTAGATCTCGCCGGCCTCCGCGCTGCGATGCACGAATCCCACCTCGGGCGCCGCGGGCTTGAGCGTCACGTCGGGGCGCAGCGCCCGCGCCAGTTCATCGCCGAGCCCGCTCTCGTTGGCAACCAAGCGCGCCGGCGCCTGCGCTGGCAACCGCCGCGTCGCGATCAGCGCTCCGCCGCCTTTCGCGAACTCCTCCAGCTTCCTCAGAATTCCGGCCGGAATGCGTTCCACGTTCGGAAGAATCACTACCCGATACCGGCTGTCGCCCACCGCCAGCGCGCCCTTCTCGACGCGGCCAAGCTGCTCGATGGCGGGGTCATCGATGAAATCGAACCCATAGCCCGCTTCGAGCACCCGCGCGACCACCTCCGGTCCGATCAGCCCGGCCTGCGTCTCCCTCAGGTTCACCCGCCCCGGCGCCAGGTGCGCCCAGCCGTCGCTGTTGGACAGGTAGATGGCCACATCGTTTGCCGGCCTGCCCTGCCGCAAGACGTAACTGACCCGCTGCAAGTACAGCGCGAGGTCGGGCATGACGATCCACCACGGATTCTTTTCGTCGAACACCGCGGCCGCATAGAAGCGCCAGCCTGGGTAGCCAACACCCTCCGCGGTGTACGGCCAGCCGTGCCCAATCAACTGGTTGATCCCCGACAGGAAGTGCAGATCCGCTTCGTACTTCACGTCCAGCGGCGTCGCCCGGAACGACGGCGAATGCAGCCACGTCCAGGTCTCCGACGAGGTCACCGGCCGCCCGTACAGGTGGCTCGCCGAGGAGGCCCACCGCGTGGCGCTCAGCGTTTTCCACTGCGGGCCTTCCCCCTCGAACAGGTCCACAAACCGATAACTGGAGAGCGCCACCGGAGGCATGCCGTAGCTCTGCGCCCGGAACAGCGTCCCGTTCCTCTTCGACCACTCCCGTATCGGCGCCAGGAACCGTTCCTCGGCCAGTTCGGTCAGCGTTCTGCCCCAATCCTGCCGCACCGCCGCGGTCTTCTCTCCCATCTCCAGCGCCAGAGCCGGCAGGTACGGCTTGATGTCGTAGCCGCGCCGCTTGCGGAACTGCTCGGGGAAATCCGGCGTCCAGTCCGAGCCGAACACTTCCAGACTGTCGCAGAACACCGCATAGGGGCGTTCGGAGCCGAACGCTTTCATCAGCCGGTCCCCGACCTGCTTCAAGTACGTGTCGGTCGCCGCCCGGTCGTAATGGTCCATCACGAACCCTTCGGCGCCCACCGCCGCGCGCTTCACCATCATCCCCGTCCGGCTCGAAATGAAGAACAGCACGGTTTGCGGCCCTTCCGCCGGCAACCACAGCACTCCATCCTTGATATCTGTAACCTCTCGCGGGTTGTCGCCGGCCACGAAAGCCGCCAGCAGGCTCTCGCCGCCGTCGATGTCGGGAACGGGAACGCGGCGCGCGCCCGCCGCCACCCGCACCCGCTCCACGCGCAGTTTCCCCGCCGCCTGGCTCACCGGGATCTGCGGCCCGCCGTACGGCCAGCCGCTGCCCAGCGTCAGATCCATGCGCAGGCCGAGCTGCCTGGCCGTCTTCGCAGTGAACCGGAGCGCATCCAGAAACTCGTCCGAGAGGTACGGCAGGTTCCCATCGAGCGCCAAAGGATACACCGGCTGCACCTCAAACCCGCCGATCCCGCCCTCCTTCATGAGCCGCATCTCGCGCGCGAGCTCCGCTTTGGTCACCGCCGGCCCGAACCACCACCACCGCATCATGATCTTGCAGTCCGCCGGCGGCTGCAAGAATCCCGCCAACAACAATATGGGGACAGTCACCATGTTTCCAGATTACCGCTCCACGAACAGAATTCCTTGACCCGAATCTCCCGCCCGGGCCGCCATGGCTTTCCGTTTCGGGGGTCGGCCGCCCTTTTCCGCGTGCAGGCGCCGCCCCAGAGCCTCCTCCGCCCGCTCCACGAAGTCCGCCGATCCCAGCGGCCGCCCCGTGTGGGTGTTCTGCCGCAGGGCCAACTCCGCCTCCATGGTGCTGCCCGCCGCCAGGCAGACGCGCCACTCCTCGAAGGTGAATCCGGCGCCCCAAGCTTCCATCGCCAGCCACTCCGGCGCCGCCTCGCGTCCCGTATGCACCGCCGCGCTCGACCACCTCCACTCCTCCGCCCTCTCCACCAGTCCCGCCCGCACCGGATTCCGCTCCACGTAGCGCAGCGCCACCCACACGTGCGCCTCCTGCAACGCACACGAAAAGAACCGGTTTTGCCAGAAGTGTCCGCTCCGGTTCAGCACCGCGTTGGCATAGTGTGCGTAACGGCCATGCGCTTCTCCCAAGGCCTTCCCCAGCGAGTCCTCCTCCGCTGGCACGACGACCCAATGGGTGTGATTGGACATCAGGCAATAGCCGAGCAGGGAAACCCCGTGCCGGCTGGCCGCCTCGCGGACCAGTTCCAGGTACACGCGGCGGTCCGAGTCGGTCAAGAAGATCGCTTCACGGTTCACGCCTCGCTGCGTCACATGGTGCGCCGTCTCCGGCAAAACCGCTCGGGACATTCTGGGCATCACTATCACTGTAGGAAACAGCCGCCAATCCTCTCCCGAAAACCTGGAAACACGCGGGCTGTCCCCAGGTTAATCTAGATGCATATGCGTCTTGGCATCCTGGCAATTCTCCTGACCGCTCCGGCCTGGGCCCAGCAGCCCGAGTGGGACGACGTCTCCGTGCTGCACCTGGGAACGGAAAAGCCCCACGCAACCATGATGGTGTATCCCACCGCGGATCTGGCCAGAACCGGCGACCCGGTGAAGTCCCCCTGGTTCCAGTCGCTCAACGGGAACTGGAAGTTCCACGGTTCGCCGCGGCCCGCCGACCGCCCGCTCGAGTTCTACCGCCCCGGTTACGACGACTCCGGCTGGCGCCTCATCCCGGTGCCCTCGAGTTGGCAACTCCACGGCTTCGATATCCCGGTGTACAGCAACATTATCTATCCCTGGCCGCAGGATCCCGACAAACCGCCCCAGGTCCCCCACGAGTGGAACCCGGTGGGCAGCTACCGGACCACATTCGTCGTCCCGCCGGCGTGGAAGGACCGGCCCGTCTATCTGCATTTCGACGGCGTCGATTCGGCTTTCTACGTCTGGGTGAACGGCACCAAGCTCGGCTACAGCGAGGACAGCCGCACGCCCGCCGAATTCGACATCACGCCGCATCTCAAACCCGGCCCCAACGTGCTCGCCGTGGAAGTGTACCGCTTCGGCGACGGGGCATTCCTGGAAGACCAGGATATGTGGCGCATGAGCGGCATCTACCGCGACGTCTACCTCTGGTCCCCCTCCGACCGCCACCTGCGCGACTTCGAAATCCGCACCAACCTCGATAGCGCTTATCGCGACGCCGAACTGGTGATTACCGCCAGTCTGGCCAATCGCACCGCCAAACCGGCCAAGGTCGCGCTCACCGCGGCGCTGGACGGCGCCACACAATCCGCCTCCCTCGAGCTCGGCGCGAACAGGGAAACGCCCGTTCGTCTCTCCATGAAGCTGGCCAACCCGCGGAAGTGGTCGGCCGAGACGCCCTACCTCTACCAGTTGCTGTTGACGCTGAAGGACGCCTCAGGCGCCGTCCTCGAAGTGATTCCCGCCAAGGTCGGTTTCCGCAAAGTGGAGATCGAGAACGCGCGGCTCCTGGTGAACGGCCAAGCGGTGCTCATCAAGGGCGTCAACCGCCACGAGCACAGCGAGGAGACGGCCAAGTACGTGGATCTGGCCTCGATGGTGAAGGACATCCGGCTGATGAAGCAGTTCAACATCAACGCCGTGCGCACCTCGCACTATCCCAATTCGCCGGCCTGGTACGACCTCTGCGACCAATACGGCATCTACGTGCTGGACGAGGCCAACATCGAAGTCCACCACTACGGCAACGACGAGCGCAACCGGCTCAGCAACGACCCCGCCTGGGGCCCCGCCTATCTGGATCGGGTCCAGCGCATGGTCGAGCGCGACAAGAACCATCCCTCGGTGATCATCTGGTCGATGGGCAACGAATCCGGAGACGGTCCCAACGTCGCGGCCACCTATGGCTGGACCAGGCAGCGCGACCCGTCGCGCCCGTTCCACTATGAGGGATCGTCCCGCCACGGAGGCCCGAACTCGGACATCAACTCGTTCATGTATCCGCCTCCGGAGCAGGTCAAGCAGCTCGCGGCCCAGCGCCCGGAAATGCCGCTGATCCTGTGCGAGTACACGCATTCGATGGGGAACTCCAACGGCGGTCTGAAGGAGTACTGGGACATCTTCTATTCCGGCACCAACGCCCAGGGCGCCTTCGTCTGGGACTGGGTGGACCAGGGGATTCGTCTGCCGGTTCCGGGCGAGTATCGCATGAACACCACCAAGTCCACCTTTCTTGCCTACGGCGGCTGGTGGGAAGACAAGTCCGGCGTACGCAACGACAACAACTTCAACAACAACGGGCTGGTCGCCGCCGACCGCACCCCGCATCCCGGCCTGTGGGCCATCAAGTACGTCTACCGTTACCTGCACGCTTCGCCCGTGGACCTGGCCGCGGGCAAGATCCGCGTCAAGAACTGGTTCGACTTCCTCAACGCCAAGGAGGTCGCCCAGGGCCTCTGGGAGGTCAAGGTGGAGGGCCGAACCATCGCTTCGGGCGCCCTTCCCGAGCTGGATCTCGCGCCCCGCCAGGAGAAGGAATACCAGCTCGCACTGCCGAAGATCGCGCCGCAGCCCGGAGTCGAGTACTGGCTGAACCTGAGCTTCGTGCTCAAAGCCGATACCGCGTACGCGGCCAAGGGGCACGAGATCGCCTGGGACCAGTTCGCGCTGCCCGCCTCGGCGCCCGCGCCGCGCTTTGACTCCGCCAAGGCCCCGGCGCTCCAGGTGAAAGACGAGGGCGACGCCGCGACGCTCACCGGCCCCAACTTCTCGTTACGCTTCGACAAGAAAGCCGGCCTGATCACTTCTTATCGCTACAAGGGCGTCAACCTGCTCGAGCGCGGGCCGCGCCCCGATTTCTGGCGCTCTCCCACCGACAACGACCGCGGCGCCTTCAAGGGCGGCGGCGCCAACCTCGAGGTCTGGCACAACGCCGGGCCCGAGTGGATCGTGAGGGACGTCCAGGTGCATAAGATCGATGACCACTCCGCGCGCATCGCCGTCACCGCCGACCTGGCGGGTCTCGACGCCGCCTACTCGATGACCTACACCGTCACCGGCGCCGGCGACATCCTGGTCGAGTGCGCCTACCGACCCGGCCCCAACCTCCAGGCCCCCATGATGCCGCGCTTCGGCACGGAGTTGATTGTCGCCCCGGGCCTCGAAAACATCGCCTGGTACGGCCGCGGGCCCATCGAGACTCACATCGACCGCCAGTTCGAGCGCATCGGCGTCTACCACTCCACCGTGGACCGGCAATGGGTGGAATACATGCGCCCGCAGGAGAACGGCAACAAGACCGATGTCCGCTGGGTCGCCCTGACCAACGCCCAAGGTATCGGCCTGCTGGCCGTCGGCGCGCCAGCGCTCAGCGTGGCCGCGCGCCATTTCCCGAAAGAGGAGATGTACCGCGCGGCTTACACTTTCCAAATGCAGCGCCATCCCGAGATCTACCTGAACCTGGACTGGAAGCAGATGGGCGCCGGCGGCATCGACAGTTGGAGCCCCAACGCCTACCCCATGCCCCCCTACCGCATCCCGGCGGACCAGGCCTACTCCTACAAATACCGCCTGACCCCCATCGAAGGCCCGTTCGCCGCCAAAGCCCGCGAGCGGTTCTGACGAAGCCAATCTACCGAGTGATGGAAGCGGTGAGCGTAGGGCTTCGCAGGACCACCTCGGCTCTCAGCTTCCTGGCCTCCTCCGGAGAGAACCCCAAGGCGCGTTGCGCCGCGGCACGAAGGTCTTTCTTCCCCCACTTGGCCTGCATGATTCCGGTGCGGGAGTGGGCCTCCAGCCCCCCCAGCAGCACATGGCCCAGCTCGTGCCCGATGGCGATTCCCAGCACCACGCTTCCGTCCACCCCGCCGCTCTTCGCAACCGAGTATGTGTCCAGCGCATAGACGCTTGCGTACCCGCCCGGAAAGGCGTACCCGAGCGGGTGGTCGAAGGCATCCCCAGGACGCCGGCCCAGGATGCGCAGGATCGCTTGGGCGGATTTCGATTCCGTACCGCAGGCCGGGCCGTCGACGGCGCACTCCACCCACACGATTTCAATCCCGGCCCGCTGGAAAACCGCCGCTGCTTCCTGTTCGGCCCGCCGGATCTCGACTGCCGATGCTGGGGAATAGTTGTACACGGAAACCGTGAGGCCCGGTTCAGCCGCCGCGCTGACCGCCCCCAAGACCATCAACATCAGAACCTGTTTCATCGATCTGCCCTCCACCAAGCGGAAGGCGGAGGACTGCGGCGAAAACCGGAACCGGGTTCGTGATATACTTCCAGGCGAATTCTGGACCGGGGCGTGCTTTATGGCGCAATCCGCGCCGATTACCGAGTTGCTGCTGGCCTGGCGTGGCGGAGAGCGAGCCGCGCTCGATGAACTCCTGCCGCTGGTCTACCTGGAGCTGCGCCGCCTGGCGCACCGCTACGTCCGCGGCGAGCGCCCGGGCGCCACGCTGAACACCTCGGCGCTGGTCAACGAGGTCTACCTTCGCCTGGTCGATTCCAGCCGCGTCCAGTGGCGCGACCGCGTGCATTTCTTCGCCCTCTCGGCGCAGTTGATGCGGCGCATCCTCGTCGATGCAGCCCGAACTCGTCATTCCCGCAAGCGCGATGGAGTTCGCATCCCGCTCGATGACGCTTTGAACTTCTACGAAAAGCGCAGCGGCGACCTGGTGGCCCTGGACGATGCCCTCAACCTGCTTGCCGCCCGGGATGAGCGGAAGGCCCGCGTTGTCGAGCTGCGCTTCTTCGGCGGCCTGAGCGCGCAGGAAACCGCCGAAGTCCTCAGCCTCTCGGAGGACACCGTGTTGCGGGACTGGCGCCTGGCCAAGGGCTGGCTGCTGCGCGAGCTAACGAGAAGCCATGCCGGGTGACGCGCGCTGGGAGAAGGTCGAGCAGATCTACAATGCCGCGCTGGAGCGGCCCGAGGCCGAGCGCGCCGCGTTCCTCGGCGAGGCCTGCGGCGGGGACGAGGAGTTGCGCCGCGATCTGGAATCCCTGCTGGGCTACGCGCAGGGCGCCGGCGACTTTCTCGAGCCGCCCGCCCCGGCGGCCTCGGTGCTGGCGGCGGGGCGCTGCATCTCGAACTACCGCGTCATCTCAAAGCTGGGCGCCGGCGGCATGGGCGAGGTCTATCTGGCCGAGGACACACGCCTGGGCCGCCGCGTGGCGCTGAAGGTGCTGCCGCGCGAGCTGGCGGGCGATCCGGCCCGCAAGGCG
>Ga0187878_1000432_pt1 | contig 48089 bp, 41 predicted proteins | sample June2016WEW_17_1_FD_132979 | JGI IMG/M metagenome (GOLD analysis project Ga0187878, IMG submission 132979) | Peatland microbial communities from SPRUCE experiment site at the Marcell Experimental Forest, Minnesota, USA - June2016WEW_17_150 | ecosystem: Environmental > Terrestrial > Soil >... | reverse complement strand
GCTGGATCGTCCAGCGCCTGGGCTACCTCACTCCCGCCCAAGCGCGCCAGCAACTCCTTGCACTCGGAGCCGCCGCATGAATACACTCAATTCACTGTCCAAAAAATCCGGCGCTAAACACAGAGAAGAGAAGACCAAGAGTAAGGACGCGAAAAACGCCATTCAGGAGAATGGCGTTCCCGGCAAACCGAATCGAGCGGCATAAGGCGGGGGTTGAGATCCTGCGCCGCGCGCCTATGCGCGGCGCAGGATGACGGGTTTGTGGCTGGGTGGAAGGCGAGAAAGCGGCGGCAAGCCGCCGCACTCCAAGACGACCGGGGAGCCGACTTCAGATAGGGAGGCCATGCCACGATCCCTCCACTGCGGGCCGCAAATACAGCGGCCCTCCGGTCGGGATGACAAGCGCGTTGAGAGACAACAAATTGCGAGAGGTTATCCGGCGGCGAGACTATTTGGTGGCGGAGGTGGACTTGGAGGCGGGGGGGAGGGGATCTTCGTCGAGTTGGCCGCTGGGCATGCGTTCGTTCGTGGCGGTGACTTCTTCTTCGCGGAGGGCGTCGGACTGGGCAAGCTCCTTCTCGACGCAATGGAAAGTTTCAGAGACCCCAGGTGCAACGCCGGCACATAGGGCACCCGAAGAAGATTCGCCGGAGTTGGCGGGGTCGGTCTCGGGATGAAGTTCGGCAGGCTGATCTTCAGAGATGTCCGAGGCAGCCAATCCATCTTCGGTGCCGAGAGCTTCACGAGCAAGGGCTTCAAATTCTTTCAGGCTGGGGAGTTCGTCGAGATCGCTTAGGCCGAAACGCATCAGGAATTCCTTGGAGGTTTTGTAGAGGATGGGGCGGCCCATGACTTCCTTGCGGCCTGCGGTGGTGATGAGCTTTTTGTCGAGGAGCGTGGAAATGACGCCGGAGGCGTTGACGCCGCGAATGTCGGAAATTTCGGGGGCGGTGACGGGCTGCTTGTAGGCGATGACGGCGAGGGTTTCGAGAGCGGGCATGGAGAGGCGCAGCGGGGGACGAAGAGATTTGATGAAGCGGCGGACGACGTCGTGGTGCTGGGGCTTGGTGTAGAGCTTGTAGCCACCGGCGACGGCGCGGACTTCGATGCCTCGCTCGTCGGAGGCGTAGGCGGCGACGAGTTCGTCGAGGGCGGCTTGCACGACGAGCTTTTCTTCGCCGATAGCGGCGGCGAGTTGGTCGAGAGTGGCGGGCTCGTCGGCGGCGTAGATAATGGCTTCTAGAGCGGCTTTGCGGTCGGTGTGGGTCATGGATAGTTCACAGTTTACAGTTAACACTGCACAGTTCCAAGCGCTGCGGGAGGGGATATCAGATATCAGCGATCAGAGGTCAGGAAGCGAAGAGCGGAAGATTTGTGGCGTTCGATCGAAGGAGCCCACCCTTCGCAAACGACGCGAAGGGTGGGGCACCCTCAAGTACTTCGTTGGGCGCTGTGACGGGGTCAACCCAAGACCCAAGTAGAAAACCGAACCTGGGGCACCCGCGATCTTGCCTCGATCCCTCCACTACGGCCCGCACACGGCGCGGGCCTCCGGTCGGGATGACAATTTGTGAGGGTGAGTAGGTGCCTGATCGCTGATATCTGATAACTGATATCTGACTACTGATACTCGGCGTCGATGCGGAGGGTGCCGGATTCGTCGAAGGCTACGTCGAAGGATTTGGATTTCTTGACGAGGATGTCGCCGAACTGTTTTTCCTGGATGAGGGCTAGGGCCTGGAGCTTGACCATTTCGAGGAGGGCCAGGAAGGCAACGATCATGGCGTGGCGGGAGGGGCAGGCGTCGAAGAAGTCGATAAGGCTGACGGAGCCGGTGTCGCTGGCGAGGATGCGGCTGCGGAGCTGCGCGATCATTTGCGCTACGGTGAATTCTTCGTGCTGGAGATCGATGCGGGAGATTTCTTTTTTGCGTTCGAGGACTTGCTGGAAGACGCGGACAAGATCGACGAGCGAGACGACGAGTTCGCCTTCGGTGCCTTCGTCGTGGTAGAGCGATTTGTCCGGCTTGGACCAGACGTTTTCCTCGATTTGCTGCTTTTGGTAGAGGAGTTGCGCGGCGTTTTTGAATTTTTCGTGCTCGATGAGGCGCTGGACCAGCTCTTCGCGGGGGTCGGCGGCCTGCTCTTCTTCGGTGGCGAGGGGGTCGGGTGGGAGAAGCATTTTGGATTTGATGTAGATGAGCGTGGCGGCCATGTAGATGAATTCGGCGGAGACGTCGATGTTCTGGACTTCGAGCTGGTGGAGATAGTCGAGGTATTGGCTGGTGATTTTGGAGATTTGGATGTCGTGGATGTTCATTTCCTGCTTTTTGATGAGATCGAGCAGGAGGTCGAGCGGACCTTCGTAGATGGGGATGTGGATGCGGTAGGGAGAGGACATTTTTGAGTTATCAGTAATCAGTTTTCAGTTATCAGTTTCGGAGAACAGCGATCAGATATCAGCGACCAGCGATCAGGAACCGGTGTCCTTGTTGATAGAAAATCCTACCTCTTTTTTCTTCTGGTCCCAATGGAAAATAGACTCGCGGACGCGGGACATTGTTTGCTGGGCGGACTGGCGGGCTTTGGCGGAGCCTTGGTCCAGGATTTCCAGGACGCGTTTGGGGTGCTGCTCGTAATCGAGGCGGCGGGCGCGGATTGGTTCGATCCACTTGATGAGGTTTTCGGCCATGGCGGCTTTGCATTCGATGCAGCCGATGCCGGCGGTGCGGCAGCCTTGTTGGACCCAGTCGAGGCGGCCGGGATCGCGTTCGGGAGTGGAGAAGAGTTTGTGCCAGTCGTAGACGGGACAGTCGCTTGGCTCGCCCGGGTCTGTACGACGTTTGCGCTTTGGGTCCGTGATCATAACTTTGGTTTTGGAGCGGATGTCGGCGTCGGATTCGGAGAGGGTGATGGCGTTGCCGTAGGACTTGGACATTTTGCGGCCGTCGAGGCCGGGGACGCGGGGGGTGGGGGTGAGAAGATGATCAGGTTCCGTCAGTATTTGTTGGATCGGAAATAGCCCTTCAGGGATTTGTGCCGCTTTCAAAAGGTTAGCGGCATTCTCGAAACCGATCTCCGAGACTCGAAACTTGAAGCGGGAGCAATAGGCGAGCCATGTATCATCGTCGAGCGGAAATGCGGTCGGGGGCAGGTTCAACTCTTGGTCTTTGAACACTCCAGCAATGCGTGCGATATACGTGCGCATGAGGGGATCTTTACCGCGTAACTGATCACTAATTGTCAATCCGTAGAAGAAGTTAAAGCGGCGCACGAGTTCGCGGGACATTTCTACGTGAGCGACTTGATCTTCGCCTACGGGGACGATGAGGGGCTTGCCTGGGTCCGAATAGATGACGATGTCGGCGGTTTGCAGGGTGGGATAGCCGAGGAAGCCGTAAGTATGCAGGTCCTTGTCCTTGATGTTGTCGAGGGCTTCTTTGTAGGTGGGGACGCGCTCGAGCCAGCCGAGCGGCGTGATCATGGAGAGGAGGAGATGGAGTTCGGCGTGTTCGGGGATTTGGGATTGCAAGAAGATGACAGATTTTTGCGGGTCGAGGCCGGCGGCGAGGAAATCGATGGCGACTTGCAGGGTGTTTTCGGCGATGGCGGAGGTGTCCGCGTAATCGCTGGTGAGGGCGTGCCAGTCGGCGACGAAGTAGAAGCAGTCGTAGGAGGGATCGTCTTGCAGGCGGACCCAGTTTTGCAGGGCGCCGAAATAGTTGCCGATCTGCAGGCGGCCGGTGGGGCGCATGCCGGAGAGGACTCGTTTGGATTTGGGCGGTGTGGACAAGTGGTGGTCCTTGGTTGAGTGTTGGTGAATAGAGAAGGATATCAGAAATCGGATATCAGATATCAGAGAGCAGAGATCAGGAGGCAAAGAAAAGAGGGACGACAACACCCCGACCGGGTCGGGGCAAGCGCCGGTCACAGAGACCGGAACACAGAGGGCACAGAGACTAAGAAAGAGCTGAAAGAAAGAGAAGAGATAACGCAGAGGTAGAGAGTTCAGAGAGAAGAGCAAAGAAGAAGAGCAGAAAGTTCGATGCGTGCGATCGTAAGAGCCCACCCTTACAAACCAAGGGTGGGGCACCCTCGAGTACTTCGTTTGGCGACGTAAGGAGCGAACCCAAGACCCAGGCACACACTCCGTGCCTGGGGTACCCGCCGCGTTGGTTAATGCGCAAGGCTCATTGCGGATTCTTGGTACCTGATCGCTGATATCTGATCGCTGATAACCGGCACTAAGAGCGCAGGAGATCCCTAGCGATAATCATGCGCTGGATCTCACTTGTACCCTCATAAATCGAGATGACGCGGGCGTCGCGGTACATGCGTTCGACTTCGGATTCGCGGGAGTAGCCCAGGCTGCCGTGGATTTGCACGGCTTTGTAGACGACGCGATTGACCATTTCGCTGGCGTAGAGTTTGGCGGAGGAAGAGGCGTGGCCCGTGATCCGTAACTCGTGACTCGTGGAAGAGGACAGCAATTCCTCAGGGGCTGAAGCCTCAACCTTGCCAGATTGATCTATGTCGGAGCTAAAGCTCCGACCCCCGGCGCCTTGAGTTACAGACTCGCTGGGCCGATCTAAGGATCGGCCAGTACAGGAGCGATCTTTTTGGAAGGCGGCGTGGTAGAGGAGGGCGCGGGCCGCTTCGATTTCGGTGTGCATGTCGGCGAGCATGAATTGGATGGCTTGGAATTCGCAGATGGATTTGCCAAAGGCTTTGCGGGCACGGGCGAATTTGACGGATTCGTCAAGGGCGCCTTGGGCCAGGCCGACGGCTTGCGCGGCAATGCCGATGCGTCCCCCATCGAGAGCGGAGAGCGCGATTTTGAGGCCTTGGCCTTCTTCGCCGAGGCGATTGGCTGCGGGGACTTCGCAATTGTCGAGAATGATTTCTACGGAGGGAGAGGAGCGCTGGCCCATTTTGTCTTCGTGGCGGCCGATGCGGAAGCCGGGGAAGGTGGGTTCGACGAGGAAGGCGGTAATTCCCTTCCCGGCTGCGGCGGGATCGGTTTTGGCGAAGATGATGTAGACGCCGGCGTGGGAGCCGTTGGTGACCCAGGTTTTGGTGCCGGAGAGGAGATAGTGACTCGTGACTGGTGACTCGTTACCCGTGGAAGAGGACAGCAATTCCTCAGGGGCTGAAGCCCGATCCTTGCCAGCTTGATCCATGTCGGAGCGAAAGCTCCGACCCCCGGTGCCCTGATTTACGGACTCGCTGGACCGACCTAAAGGTCGGCCACTACATGGAACGGCGCGGCATTGGATGGCGGCGGCGTCGGAGCCGGCGGCGGGTTCGGTGAGAGCGAAAGCGCCCAGGAATTCGCCTGCCGCTAGGGGTTTCAGGTAGCGGGATTTTTGCGCTTCGGTGGCGAAGGCGAGGAGGGGGAGTTGGACGGCGGAGTTGGTTACGGACAGGGCAGTGGCCATGGCGGCGTGGACGCGGGCTACTTCTTCGAGCATGAGGACGTAAGAGACGGTGTCGAGGCCAGGGCCGCCGTAGGATTCGGGGGCGAGCATGCCGCAACAGCCCAGGGCGCCGAGTTTCTTGATGGCTTCGAGGGGGAAATGGTCGGTGCGCTCCCAGTCTTTGACGTGAGGGCGGACTTCGGTGCGCATGAAGTCGCGAACGGTGTCGCGGATTAGGAGTTGGTGATCGGAGAGAGAAAAGTCCATGGGTCGCCGAGGGGGGAGTTTAGCATGAGGGACAGGAGTTATCAGATATCAGAAAGCGTGCGATCAGCGACCCGCGATCAGAGATCAGGAGGCGGGAGCGCAGATCGATGGTGAGTGAAGTTGAAAGTCTAAAGAGAAAAACGAAGGACGTTAACACAGAGGTCACAGAGGACGGAACACAGAGAGCACAGAGAAAGGCGAGGAGAAGGAGAGAAAGACGACGCAGAGGAAACGCGGAGAAGAAAAACCCAAGAGCGGGGAGAAGAGGATTGTGGCGTTAGATCGTAAGAGCCCACCCTTCGCTGGAAGGCGCGAAGGATGCGGCACCCTCAAGTAAATGGGTGAGGCGACCTGAGAAGGAGAACCCAAGAGTGAAGCGAAGAAAGTTTGTGGCGTAGGAACGTAAGAGCCCACCCTCACAAAACGAGGGTGGGGCACCCTCAAGTTCAGTCGTGAGGTGAGGTGACGAGGAGAAACCAGAGCGGGGCACCCGGCACGGTGTTTACTTGGCGGACCGCCTCAGAAGGCGGTCCCTACAAAAGCAGGAAGCATTAGAGGTTGAAGAGTTCGCGGAGGCGCTTGGTTTGCTGGCGGGAGACGGGGATTTCGGATTGTTTTTTGTCGTTCATTTTGATCATGAAGCTGGATTTGAACCAGGGAACGACTTCCTTGATGTGGTGGACATTGACGAGATAGGAGCGGTGGGGGCGCCAAAAGGAGTCGGCGTCGAGGGTGGCGTGGAGTTCTTCGAGGGTGCGGCATTGCGAGGAGCCTTCGACTTCGCGGGCGACGACGGAGATGAGACCGCCTTCGATGGAGGCAAAGATGAGGTCGCTGGAATCCACCAGGAGCATGCGCTGCTGGGACTTGATGAGGATCTTGGAGGGAGGCTTGGCGGCGGGCTTGGGGGCGGCGAGCTGGGCGACGAGGCGTTCGAGGCGCTCGGCGGTGCTGGTGTGGGCTTCGATTTCCTTTTTGGCTTTTTGGACGGCTTTGGCGATGCGGGCTTTGTCGAAGGGCTTGAGGATGTAATCCACGGCGTTGACGTCGAAGGCTTGCACGGCGTACTGGTCGAAGGCGGTGGCGAAGACGACGTGAGGGACCTTGAGCTTGCGCTCGACGAGCTTTTTGAGGACGCCGAAGCCGTCGAGGCCGGGCATCTGGACGTCGAGGAAGAGGAGATCGGGGGAGTGCTCCTTGATGAGATTGATGGCTTCGAGGCCGTTTTTGCCTTGGGCTTGGAGACTAATTTCAGGGAAGGCTTTGAGGAGGAAGGCTAGCTCTTCGCGAGCGGGCTTTTCGTCGTCGACGATGATGGTGTTGATGGGCATTGGGGGTGACCAGGTCGAGTATAGAAGGAGGGCGGCGGGAATGGCAATTGAGGGAAGAAGCGAGGAAGAGGCGATCAGATATCAGATATCAGCGATCAGGAGGTAAGAAAAGGCTTACCACAGAGGTAGCAGAGGAGCCGCCCCGACCGAGTCGGGGTAAACGCCGAGAACGGAGAATTGCGAGAAGAGGTTTCACCACAGAGGACACGGAGAGCACAGATGGGAGAAAGAAGGAAGAAGGAAAGAAGGAAAGAAAGAAGGAAGGAAGGAAGGAAGGAAGAAGATAACGCAGAGGCGCAGGGACCGCAGAGAAAGAGAAAAGCTAAGAGAGTGGTGGAGATTCGGGTATGATGCGGGGTTCGCGTGGGGAAAGAAAGAGGAGAACGGATGGCTAAAGAGATGGCGAAAGTATTGAAGAGCACGATGGTGTACGAGGGACCGGTGTTTGGGGTGCGGCGGGATGAGGTGTTGGAACCGGGGGGGTTGCGGGCTACACGGGAGGTGGTCACGCATCCGGGATCGGTGGTGGTACTACCGGTGCTGGACGACGGAAGGGTGGTGCTGATCCGGCAATACCGGCATGCGACGCGGCAATATTTGTGGGAACTGGTGGCGGGGCGGATGGATCCGGAAGAGACGCCGAAACGTGCGGCGGCGCGGGAACTGCTGGAAGAGACAGGCTACCGGGCGAAGCGGTTTTCGGTGTTTCTGGACGTGTTCCCTACTCCGGGTTTTGTGGAAGAACGCATGTTTATACTGCTGGCGGAGGGATTGACGGCGGGAGAAGCACAACCGGAGGAAGACGAGAAGATTGAGGCGCGGGCGTACAGTTTGAAGGAGCTGAAGCAAATGATTCAGAGGGGGAAATTACGGGATGCGAAGTCGGTGGCAGGCATACTCTATTACGTGACGTTTATGATAAGGGCGCGGTGAGGGGGCTAGTTGAATCGATTTTTGAATGGGGAAATGGGGAGGTTTTTGAACAATAGGTAATCGGCCCTATTGACTCCGAGTTCCATTTTGATACACACTTCGCGCAATTCGTACTCATGGCGGCGTCTGGAAGTAATCCGCCCCCAGGAGTCACCGTCCGAAGGAGACACGAAGTGCGAGGAACAGTAAAGTGGTTCAATAATTCGAAAGGATACGGATTCATTGGCCGAGAAGACGGGCCCGATGTGTTCGTTCACTATTCCGCGATCACCGGGGATGGCTACCGGACGTTGCAGGAAGGGGATCCGGTCGAATTTGAGATTGTACAGGGCCCGAAAGGCCCACAGGCGGCCAACGTAAGTAAGGTGGCTTGAGAGAGGTCCAGCAATGGATGTTGCCGGCGGAGGCGAGAGCTTCCGCCGGTTGTTTTTTTGAGGAAGATATCAGCGATCAGGAGGCAGCAAAAGGCTTACGCAGAGGTCACAGAGAACGCAGAGTTCGCGGAGAAGAAAAATCCAAGTGTGAGGAGAAGAGGAGTGGTGGCCTTGGAGCGTAAGAACCCACCCTTGGCGTAAGGCGCGAAGGATGGGGCACCCTCAAGTTCATTGGGGGCGATGGCGTGACAAGGAAAACCCAAGCTCACAGACCCTTCGCAGCTCAGGGTAAACAGGAGTGTCTGTGCGACAGAGACGCAGAACAGGGGAAGGGGAATATAATGGCGGGCATGGAAAACAAACGGATTGCGGGGATATTGCGGGAAACGGCGCGGCTGCTGGAGATAGATGGGGCGATCATCGGGCGCTACCGGAGCTATGAGAAGGCGGCGGAACTCATTGAGGGGCTGCCGGAACCGGTGGAGGCGATGATTGCGACGCCGGAGAAGTTGACCGAATTGCCGGGGATCGGCGACCGCATGGTGGAGCATTTGAAGGAGATTGTAGAGACAGGCGACTACAGTTTGCGGAAGAAGCTGCTGAAGAAGTATCCGGAGACGATCCTGGACCTGCTGGAGCTGCAATCGCTGGGGCCGAAGAAAGTGGCGGCGCTGTGGAAGAGGTTCAAGGCAGGGACCGTGGCGGACGTCGAAAAACTGGCGAAGGCAGGCAAGCTGCGCAATCTGCCGGGGTTTGGGGAGAAGAGCGAGCAGAATATTTTGAAGGCGGTGGAGGTGTTCAAGAAGTCGTCGGGAAGATTTCACCTGGATACGGCGGAGGATGCGGCGGCGGCGATTATTGCGCACATCAAGAAAGTGGGGAGGGCGGTGGAGTCGGTGACGCCGGCGGGGTCGTTGCGCCGGGGGAAGGAGACGGTGGGGGATCTGGATTTGTTGTTGACGCTGGGGGAAGGGCACACGAAGCAGAAGGACGTGGATGCGGTAGCGAAGCACATTTTGACGTACCCGGGGATCGATCAGACGCTGGCGCACGGCGAGAACAAGGTGAGTTTTACGCTGGAGAATGGGCTGCAGGTGGATGTGCGGCTGCTGGAGAAAGAGAATTTTGGGGCGGCGTTGCTGTATTTCACGGGGTCGAAGGAACACAACGTGGCGCTGCGGGGGCGGGCGAATGAGATGGGGTACACGCTGAACGAGTATGCGTTGGCGAGGTTGGGAGAGAGCGCGGAGAAGGGCGCTACACAGAAGAGTGGGAAACGCGTGGCAGGTAGGACGGAAGAGGAGATCTACGAGAGGTTGAAACTGGATTTTATTCCGCCAGAATTGCGGGAGAACACCGGAGAGATCGAAGCGGCAGAGAAATACCAGCTGCCGAAGTTGGTGGAGCTGCGGGACATCAAGGGCGACCTGCAGATGCATACGACGGCGAGCGATGGGAAAAACTCGATCGAGGAGATGGCAGAGGCGGCGCGAGCGCTGGGGCATGAGTACATTGCGATTACGGACCACTCGAAAGCGGTGACGGTGGCGAATGGGCTGGATGAGAAGCGCATGGCGGCGCACATCAAGAAGATTCATGCGGCGAACGAGAAGCGGCTGGGAATCCGCGTGCTGGCGGGCGCGGAAGTGGATATCTTGAAGGATGGAGCGCTGGACTATTCGGACGAATTGCTGGCGCAACTGGATGTGGTGGTGTGCTCGATCCACTCGTACTTCAATCTGGGGCGGGAGGCGATGACGGAGCGGATGCTGACGGCGATCGAGAATCCGTACGCGCAGATCATCGGACATCCGACGGGGCGAGTGCTGCTGCGGCGTGATCCGATTGACTACGACATGGAGAAGATTTTAGCGGCTTGCGCGAAACATGGGGTGGCGATGGAGTGCAATTCGTATCCGGACCGGTTGGATTTGAAGGATGTGTATTTGAGGATGTGCAAGGAACGCGGAGTGAAGGTGGCGATTTCCACGGATTCGCACAATGCGGGGAATTTGAGCTTGATCCGGTATGGGGTGAAGATGGCGCGGCGAGGGTGGCTGGAGAAGAGGGATGTGATTAATACGTTGCCGGTGGGGGAGTTTTTGGGGGCGGTGAGGAGAAAGTTGTAAGTTTTCAGTTTTAAGTAAAGAGTGAACCAGGAGAAGGGCTCGAGCGGGTTGCTTGGCGTGGGTTGGGAAGAAAAGGCTTACACAGAGGTCGCAGAGAGCGCAGAGGTCACGGAGAAGAGGAAGATTGGCCTCCGCAGGGTGAAGCGTAGCGGATGCAATCTAGCTACGATCCCTCCACTTCGCGGCCCGACGCGCCAGAAAACGGCGCGGAAGAGAAAGTCGGGCCGCTTCGGTCGGGATGACAAATTATCGCAAATGTGGATGAGGGGAAGCCGGCGGCGGTGGAAGGCCTCAGGCCTGAAGGCCTGAGCTACAGGGCCCGAGATGAAGGGGCCGCAGCGGGGGGAGAGGGGAACATTTTGGGGGGCTAGTACGTTACATGGGGAGAGGCGGTTCAGGGAGGCAATGCGTATGAATACGGGAACTTGGCGGAGGCGGAGTGCCCTGCCCTTACTGGCGGGCGTACTGGTGTTGGGAAGCGCGGCGGGAGCGCAGGCTGAGGAAGTGACAAAGTCGTTTACGGTGAGCGGGCACGCGAGTGTGAAGGTGGGGACGGATGACGGCAGCGTGCGCGTCTCGACGGGCGACATTAAGCAGGTGGAAGTGCGCGTGATTTATTCGGGGTACAAACTGGACCAGGATTTGCGCGTGAGCGCGACGCAAAGCGGGGATACCGTAGAAGTGGTGGCGAAGACCATCTCGAAATGGGGCTTTCATTGGGGGAGCATCCACAACAGCCTGCGGGTGGAAGTGCACATGCCGAAGGACGCGGATTTGACGGTGAATACCGGCGACGGCTCGGTGGAGGCGGAATCGATCAACGGGAATCTGGATGTGCATACCGGCGACGGGAGCATAAGGGTGCAGGGCGCCAAGGGGGATATACGGCTGCGCACGGGGGATGGCTCGATTGAAGGGCGGGACCTAGATGGCCGCGTAGATGTGACGACCGGAGACGGGCACGTGAACCTGGAAGGACGCTTCGACGTGTTGAATATCAAGACGGGCGACGGGAGCGTGACGGCGCGTGCGCGCGGCGGGTCGAAGGTGCAGAGCGGCTGGAACATTCATACCGGCGATGGGAGCATTGACCTGGACTTGCCGGGAGAGATTCAGGCGAATCTGGACGTAACCACGCATGACGGGCACATCAGCCTGGGGATACCGGTGACGGTGGAGGGGACGTTCAGCACCTCGCGGATTAGCGGGAAGATGAATGGCGGGGGGGCGCCGATTGTGGTGCGGACGGGGGACGGGTCGATCCACCTTAATAAGACGTAGGGAATTGGGAGTATTTGGGGGGATTTGGAAAGCATTAGAGAGCGTGGAAAAGAGGCAACGGGTGTCCGAAAAATAGGGCACCCGTTTTTCGTTCAAGGCTGTAAGTGATTGAAAACAAAGAAGGCAGATTGGAGACTAACCTGCACTTAAGTACAGCGAGTGGAGGTTAGGGCCTTGATTGTGGTGATACTGACGGGTGCCGTTTTGGGACTGTTTGTGATTAGCCTGATGAGTTCGGTTATGGCGAACCAGAAGAGGCGGTCGTAGGGGGAAGAAGGTGACCAGCGACCGGCGATCAGCGACCAGGAAACGAAGAGAAGAGTGGTGGTAGCGCGAGAGAGTTCGCGGGGGGCTGTGCGCGGATGAAGAAGAGGAAGACCGCGAGAGCAGATTGAGGGATCTGCTGGGGTCGGCAGAGGATGAATTGCCGGTCACCGATAGGGTTGCGGCTGCAAAAGCGGCGGCCCTTCGAAGCTCAGGGCAAGCAAGCCGCCGCACTCCAAAATGGCGCGGGAGCGCGGCGCGGCAGCGGATATGAGAGTGAGTGGTGGGGTTATTTGGGGGCGGCGTGGGCGTCGACGGCGTCCAGGGCGCGAAGAGAGTAGATGAGGGCGGCGCCGGCGTTCATGGCCATGGCGACACCGAGGGCTTCGGAGATTTCCTCGCGGGTGGCGCCGGCTTTCAGGGCGGCGTCGGTGTGGACGGTGATGCAACCGTCGCAACGGGTAGTGACGGCCACGGCTAGGGAGATGAGTTGGCGGATTTTTTCGCCGAGGCGGGAGTCTTTGGCATTGGCGGTGGAGAGGGTCTGGTAGCCGCGGACCGAGTCGGGCGTGAGCTTCATGAAGTGAGCGAGCTGGGCGCCGATCTGTTTCTGATAATCATTCCAATCGAGCATCATGGGAAGCCTCCTCGGGATAGTTAGATGGACTGAGGGAGGGCAATATACTACAGGAGCGCGCAAAGGGGAAACCATGCCAGGTGGAGTGCTGCATACCGCACGACGATGGGCATTGCTTCGAGCGGTAATGCGAAGTAGATTTGGGCGTGACGAAAGAACACAGTGCGAGTTCCCCCTGGACGTGCCGGCATGACAACTGAAGAATCCGCGAAAAGCCGGGTGCCCAGAGGCAGACTGCTTTGTGCTCTGCCGCTCGCCTTATTGATTGCGGGAACGATTCAGATCTTCGCGAGACAACAAACGCCGTCTGGTTCGACGACGCAGGAGCCGGCGGTGCAGCGCGAGGCCGCGCGCGACAACGATGTAGAAACAGCGTATGTGGCGGTGCTGGACAAGAAGGGGAACGCGGTGACGGACCTGAAGCGGGAGGAGTTTTCAGTAAAGCAGGATGGCGCGGCGCGGGAGATCGTTGAAGTGGAGTCCGAGACTAAGACCCCGTTGATCATCGGGGTGCTGATGGATGTGAGCGGGAGCACACACTCCGACACTGCTCGTAGAGAGAAAATGCGGACTTTCACAAGTTTCTTTTCACAGGTAATTCAGAGCTCGGACGAGGCAATTGTTGCGGGGTTTGCGGATCGGTGCTCCGCAGTGACAGGACTGACGAACGATGCTGTGGAGTTGCGAACAGGGCTTCAAAAGATTGCGGAAGCGCGTCCCTCTGGTGCCACGGCGCTGTACGATTGCCTGGTATCGGCGGCCGAGACGCTAGAAAAGGAGCGGGGCAGGCGCCGGGTGATTCTGGCGATGAGCGATTTTGAGGACAATACGAGCCGCCAATCGCTGCAGAAAACTGTATTGCGGATGCAGGAGACGGGAACAGCGGTTTTTCCGCTGGTGGAATTGACTCTTCCAACGGACAGCAGAAGAGCCAGGAAGCAAGCGCTGGAAGCGGCGAATGCGATAGCGAAAGAAAGTGGCGGGGCAGCCTATGTGTTCGATAAGCCGCAAGGGTTGGAGACTGCGCTGGAGCGGATTCGAATTGTGTTGAGGAATTCGTATGCGTTGAAATACCGCACGAGCGGGGCGGCGAAGAAAGGAAAGAGCACTGCACTGAAGATTGAGGTGCAGCGGAAGCATGTGAGAGTGGTGGCGGCGGGAGGGCGGGTGGCGGAGGTGCGGTAGTTTTCGGCGCAGATGAAGCGGCGCGCGGACGAAAGCATTTGCGAGATGAGCTGAAGAAAAAACTAACTTTGAGAACACAGGGAGCGCAGAGGACACAGAGAAGAGAAACAATTCAATAACCACCCTCAAGAAACACGGACGAGATATGCGCAGAAAACCCTAGGAGTAAGAGAAGAGAGACCGCCACGTTAGAGCGTAAGAGCCCACCCTTGGAAACCAAGGGTGGGGCACCCACAAGTTCAGGGGTTTGATGGCGTGACGCAAGAGAAACCCAAGAGCATAATCAGAAGTGAGTGTTCCACAAGTGCGAGGAATGAAAAATGAAGACAGCGTATAACGGGGTGGCGGTGCCAGGGGATGGGAAGGCGATTGGGTATGGCGGCGGAGTGTTGCAAGTGCCGGACAATCCGATCATTCCGTTTATTGAGGGAGATGGAACGGGAAGAGATATTTGGAAGGCGTCGCGACGGGTGTTTGATGCGGCGGTGGAGAAGGCCTACGGCGGGAAACGGCGCGTAGCGTGGTTTGAAGTGTTTGCGGGAGAGAAGGCGTTCAAAGCCTTCAAGCAATGGCTGCCGGACGACACAGTGGAAGCGGCGCGAGATTTTCGCGTGAGCATCAAGGGGCCGCTGACGACGCCCGTGGGCGGGGGGATTCGGTCGTTGAATGTGGCGCTGCGGCAGATTTTGGATTTGTATGCGTGCGTGAGGCCAGTGCGGTACTTCAAGGGAGTTCCCTCCCCCGTGAAGGAGCCGGAAAAGATGGATGTGATGATTTTCCGGGAGAATACGGAGGACGTGTACATCGGGATCGAGTGGAAGAGCGGATCGGCGGAAGCAAAGAAGCTGCTGGAATTTTTGAACAACGTCATGCTGGCTGGCGGGAAGAAACAGATCCGGTGGGATTCGGGCGTGGGAATTAAGCCGATTTCGCCGTTCGGAACGAAGCGGCTGGTGCGGCGGGCGATTCAGTACGCGTTGGAACACAAGCGGCCGAGCGTGACGATCGTGCACAAGGGGAATATCCAGAAATTTACCGAGGGGGGATTCCGCGACTGGGGCTACGAAATCGCACGGGAAGAGTTTCGCGGGGAGACAGTGACGGAGCGGGAGAGCTGGATCCTGGACAACCTGGATAAGAATGCCGGGCTGACGGTGGAACAGAATGCGGCGCTGATCGAGCCGGGGCTGGAGCAGGCGACGGAGGAGTTCAAGAAGACGGTGTATGCGGAAGTGAAGGCGACGCTGGAGGCGATTGGGGCGACGCATGGAAAGGGTCAGTGGAAGAAGAAGCTGATGATCAATGATCGGATCGCGGATTCGGTGTTCCAGCAGATGCTGCTGCGGCCGAATGAGTACAGCGTGCTGGCCACGCCGAACTTGAATGGAGATTATTTGAGCGATGCGTGCGCGGCGCAGGTGGGCGGATTGGGAATTGCGCCGGGATCGAATATTGGAGATGGGTACGGGGTGTTTGAAGCGACGCATGGAACGGCACCGAAGTACGCGGACAAGGATGTGATCAATCCGGGTTCGCTGATGCTGAGCGGGGCGATGATGTTCGAGTTTATGGGATGGAAGGAAGCGGCGCGGCTGATTGAGGAAGGGATCGCGAAGACGATCCAGCAGAAGCGGGTGACGTACGATTTGGAAAGGCTGATGACGGGGGCGGTAAAGGTGGGGACGAGCGCGTTTGCTTCGGCGATCATTGAGAATATGTAAAAGGCCAGAAGCGGATATCAGATATCAGCAATCAGATATCAGGAACCGGTCCTCAGACTGCCGGAGAATTAAGATTTGTGGCCGGATGGGGCGCGGGGATGCGCCCCTTTTCCTTTGGAGGCGGCGAGTATGTGGGGCGCGAGGAATTTTTATTTTGGCGACAGCATTTCGGTCGGCGTGCGAGACCTGAATCAAGCAATCGCTTGGTATCAGGAAAAGTTGGGGCTGAAGTTGACACCAATCAAGAGCGAGGAGTTCGATGCGCTGCTGGCGTTTGACAAGAAAGATGAGGATGGGGTGGCGCTGGTGTTGATCCCGCCAGGGGAGACGAGTGCGAACGTGGAAGGCCACCCGATATTGTTCGCGAAAAGGATTGAGAAGGCGCATGAGGAGTTTGCGTCGCGAGGGATTTACGTGGAGCCAATTCAGAGCGACTCTGGCGGGAATCGGTTCTTTCGGTTTCAGGATTTGGATGGGAATTCGATTGAAGTGTGCGTGGAGCCATGAAGTGTGAGTTTCCTCGACGGATGGAGATTGTGAAGAGCGCAGATTAGACCCGCGCACCGATAGGCAACGGGTGCGACACACACCGGACAAAACTCAAAAGAAAACCAAGATGCAAGAGCAGGAGAAGAGGGTGAGTGGCGTCTGATCGTAAGAGCCCCCCTCACAAAACGAGGGTAGGGCACCCTCAAGTTCATGAATTGGGCAGCGCGATGGGGGAGAGCCAAGAGGGCACGATGCATCGTGCCCCTACTGGTGGAAGAGTTTGTCAAGGGGGTTTCGACCGTGAAAGCGGCGGCAAGCCGCCGCACTCCAAAATTGCGCGAGGCAGGGGCTGTGCGAACATAAGGCGCAGCCCCTGCGAAGCTGAGATGTGAGCGCAAATCTGTTATTGGAGGTTGGTCGGGGGAGCGGGCGCGGCGGCAGGGGCGGCGGGCGCGGCGGCGGGGCCGACGATGGAGGCGTGTTTGATGACGTCGAGCTTGGGATATTTCTTGTCGAGATAGGCCTTGCCCTCGGTCTGGATGGCGCCTTGTTCGTTGGTGGGAGCGTCGGCATATTGATCGTAGAACTTGTCGACGACCTTCATGCCTTCCTTGTTGACGGTGGCGAAGGGAGTGAAGCCCTTGGAATCGAGGAAGGAATTGTCCTTGAAGCTGATGAAGATCTGAGTGGTGCGGGTGTTGGGGCCGGCCATGGCGAAAGTGACGTAGCCGCGCTTGTTGCTTTGCTTGACGGGATCATCCGTGATGTTGTCGCCACGCCAAGCGGCGTTGACCGGGGGATAGGAGCTGATGCCGAACTGGACGACGAAGTTGGGAACGACGCGGAAAATGACCATGTTGTCGTAGAAATGGTGGCGGACAAGATTGTAGAAGCGGTCGGCGCCATTGGGAGCCCAGGCGCGGGTGACGTCCATGGTGAAGTCGCCGCGCGTGGTTTCGAATTTGACCTGGAAGGTGTCGGGAGCCTTCTCCTTGAGGAGAGCGGGCTTCAGGAGCGTGCGGTCGTATTCGGAAGCGGCGGGCTTGGGTTGCGCGGGGGCTTGCGCCGGAGCGGGAGTTTGCGCGGGTAAGGATGCAACGAGAAAGAAAGCGCTTGCGACGGCGAGAACAGAGTTGGTGAAACGCATGATTGTAGTGTCCTCCAAAGATTGGGAGCGATGGGTGGTACAGAGATTTTATGAGGAGATTGTATATCGAAAAGGGGGCGGAGGGGAAAGAGGGGAAGAAGGAAAGATCTCAACACAGAGTTAACAGAGGGGCCGCAGAGAGAACGGAGACAGCGAGAAGCGTTTTCACCACAGAGGAGACGGAGAGCACAGAGAATGGCATGAGGAAGCGCAGAGAAGAGAGACCCAAGATCGGAGAAGAGAGATTGAGGCGTCGGAGCGGAAGAGCCCACCCTTTTTGCAAAGTGCGCAAAAAAGGTGGGGCACCCTCAAGTACGAGGAAAGGCGGCGCTATCGGGGGGAAGTGGATTGCGCGGCGAGTTGGACTTCGTGGAGGAGGCGGAGGGTGTTTTCGCCGAGGATTTTGCGGATGTCGGAATCGGAATAGCCCTTTTGCAGGAGGGCTTCGGTGATTTGGGGGAGATGGGAGGCGTCTTCCATGCCGAAGGGCATCATGGCGCCATCGAAATCGGAGCCGAGGCCAACGTGATCGATGCCGACGACTTTTACGGCGTGATCAATGTGCTCGATGATTTTGGTCCAGTCCACGCGGGGGAGTTTGCCGGATTGCATGTATTCGCGGACGATCTGGTCGCCAACGACGGAGGAGCAGCTCTCGTCATTGCCGCAGCGCTTTTTGATTTCGGCTTCAATTTCCTTTTGGAGCTCGGGGTGGGCTTTCTCGACATCGCGGAATTCCTGGCTGAGGAAGCCGACATGATAGTTGATCTGGATGACGCCGCCATGTTTGGCGAGATCGCGGATCATGTCATCGGTCATGTTGCGGGGGGCGTCGCAGAGGGCGCGGCAGGAGGAATGAGAGGCGAAGACGGGAGCTCTGGAGGTGGCCAGAACATCGTAAAAGGTTTTGTCGCTGATGTGGGAGACGTCCACGATGATGCCGAGGCGGTTCATCTCGCGGACGACATCCTTGCCGAAATCGGTGAGGCCGTTGTGCGCAGGCTTGTCGGTGGAGGAATCGGCCCATTCGGTGTTGCCCGTGTGGGTGAGGGTCATGTAGCGGACACCGAGAGCGGCGAAGGAACGCAGGACGGAGAGATCGTTGCCCATCATGTGGCCGCCCTCGACGCCAATGAGGGCGGCGATTTTGTTTTGCTGGCGGGCGGCGCGGATTTCATCGGCAGTGGTGGCGAGAACGAGATCGTTTGGATGCTTGCGGACGGTTTCGCGGACGGCGTCGATTTGATCGAGAGCGAGCTTGACGGCTTGCGGGCCGGTGATCTTGCTGGGAATCCAGATGGAGAAGAAAAGGGCGGAGAGATTGCCTTCGCGCATGCGGGGGATGTCAATGCTGCCGTCGGAATGGCGAACGCCGAGATCGAATTTGGGGTCGAGGAGGCGTTGGGTAGTGTCGTCGTGGGTGTCGATGACGATGGAGGAGAAATGGAGCTTTTTGGCTTTATCGGAGATGGGGGCGGCGGACATTAGGATTGCTCCGAGAGAGAGGAAGGCGATGAGATGGACGGCACGGAACATTGAACCTCCAGAGGGAGGAGTGTAGCAGAGGGAGTTTACAGTTGTCAGTTTACAGTTGACAGTTGCGGAGAAGAGGAAGAGGGACGGTAACACAGGGTTCACAGAGAGAAGAGCACAGAGGTCACAGAGAAGAGGATGACCGAAGAGGTTGGAAGGTAAAAGTTGAAAGTTGAAAGGCCAAGATTAATTGGCCTTGGTGGGAATGGGAGGTGTGGGTGCCACGATCCCTCCACTGCGCGGCCCGACGCGCCTGAAAACGGCGCGGAAGAAAAGGTCGGGCCGCTTCGGTCGGGATGACAAACAAGAAAAGCCAAACCCAAGACCCACGCGCAAAACCGGCGTGTGGGGCACCCGGCGGAGTTCACAGAGAAGAGGAACGGAAGAAGGAAGAGAAGAGAGAATGCGGCGTCAGAGCGTCAGAGCCCATCCTTTTTGCAAAGTGCGCAGAAAGGATGGGGCACCCTCAAGTTCAGATGTGCAGCGGCGTTAGAGAAGTTAGCCTGCGCCGGCGGCGGTGGATGCGGGGCGCTCGATGAAGGCGGCTTTGATGTAATCGCGGTTGGTGCGCGCGATCACTTCGAGCTTGATGTCCTTGGGGCAGGCGGCTTCGCACTCGCCGATGTTGGTGCAGTTGGCGAAGCCCTCGATGTTCATCTGCTGAACCATGGCGAGGGCGCGGCGGTCGCGCTCGACCTGGCCTTGCGGGAGGTGGCCAAGATGGGAGATCTTGGCGCCGACAAAGAGAGCCGCGGCCGCGTTGGGGCAGGCAGCGACACAAGCGCCACAACCGATGCAGGCGGCGGCGTCCATCGCAAGATCGGCGTCCTGCTTCCTGATGGGTATGGCATTGCCGTCGGGGGCGCTGCCGGTGGGAACGGAGATGAAGCCGCCGGCGGCGATGATGCGGTCGAAAGAGGCGCGGTTTACGGCGAGATCCTTGATGACGGGGAAGGCCTTGGCGCGCCAGGGCTCGAGGTAGATCACGTCGCCGTCTTTGAAGTGGCGCAAGTGAAGCTGGCAGACCGTGGTGCCCTTGAAACCGCCGTGGGCCTTGCCGTTGATCATCATGCCGCACATGCCGCAGATGCCTTCGCGGCAATCGTGGTCGAAGGCGATGGGGTCGTCGCCCTTCTCGATGAGGGATTCGTTGAGGACGTCGAGCATTTCGAGGAAGGACATGTGTTGGTTGGCGTTGGGGACGTCATAGCGCACCATGCGGCCGGTGTCGTTGGGATTTTTCTGACGCCAGACGTGAAGTGTGAGTTTCACTTGTAGCTCCGTTGAGAAGGCTTCACGTAATTAAAGGTGAGAGGTTCTTTTGTGAGAGCGGGGGAGCGACCTTCTCCCTGGTACTCCCAGGCGGCGACGTAGGAGTAGTTGGCGTCGTCGCGCAACGCTTCGCCCTCGGGTGTCTGATACTCTTCGCGGAAGTGGCCACCGCAGGATTCCTTGCGGTCCAGCGCGTCCAGGCACATCAGTTCGGCGAGTTCGAAGAAGTCGGCGACGCGGCCGGCGCGTTCGAGGGATTGGTTGAACTCTTCGTTGGCGCCGAGCACGCGGACATTTTTCCAGAACTCTTCGTGGAGAACAGGGATCTGTGAGAGCGCCTTCTTCAGGCCGGCTTCATTGCGGCCCATGCCGCAGTAATCCCAGACGATTTTGCCGAGTTCGCGGTGGAAGGAGTCTGCGGTGCGCTTGCCGTTGCCGTTCAGGAGCTTCTTTGTGATGGCGGCGGCATTGGCCACGGCTTCCTTCGCCGCGGGCGCATCGTCGGCAACCTTGGCGGGCTTGGCGGTGGCCAGGTAATTGCCGATGCTATAGGGAATGATGAAGTAACCGTCGGCCAAGCCCTGCATGAGCGCGCTGGCGCCGAGGCGGTTGGCGCCGTGATCGGAGAAGTTGGCTTCCCCGAGAACGAACAGGCCGGGAATCGTGGACATCAAGTTGTAGTCCACCCAGAGGCCGCCCATTGTGTAGTGGCTGGCGGGATAGATGCGCATGGGCACTTCGTAAGGGTTCTCGCCGGTGATGCGCTCGTACATTTCGATCAGGTTACCGTAGCGCTCGGCAATCGTGTGTTTGCCGAGGCGCTGGATCGCATCGGCGAGATCGAGATAGACGCCGAGACCGGTTTCGCCGACACCGCGTCCGGCATCGCACTCCGCCTTGGCTGCGCGGGAAGCGATGTCGCGGGGAACGAGGTTGCCGAAACTGGGGTAACGGCGCTCGAGGTAGTAATCGCGCTCGTTTTCAGGAATGGAGCCGGGGGCGCGCTTGTCGCCGGGCTGTTTGGGAACCCAGATGCGGCCGTCGTTGCGGAGCGACTCCGACATCAGGGTGAGTTTGGACTGATACTCGCCAGCAACGGGGATGCAGGTGGGGTGGATCTGGGTAAAACAGGGGTTGGCAAAGAGTGCGCCGCGCTTGTAGGCACGCCAGATGGCGGTGGCGTTGCAGCCCTTGGCGTTGGTGGAAAGGTAGAAGACGTTGCCATAGCCGCCGGTGGCAAGCACGACGGCGTCGGCCATGTGAACTTCGATCTTGCCGTCGTAGAGACTGCGGGTGACGATGCCGCGGGCCTGGCCGTCGACGACGATCAGGTCCAGCATGTCCATGCGCGGGTACATCTTCACGGCACCGAGACCGATCTGGCGTTCGAGGGCCTGGTAGGCGCCGAGAAGGAGCTGCTGGCCGGTCTGGCCGCGAGCGTAAAACGTGCGCGAGACTTGCGCGCCGCCGAAAGAGCGGTTGTCGAGGAGGCCGCCGTACTCTCGTGCGAAGGGCACGCCCTGAGCGACGCATTGGTCGATGATGTTCACGCTGACCTGCGCAAGGCGGTAGACGTTGGCTTCGCGGGCGCGGAAGTCGCCGCCCTTGACGGTGTCGTAGAAGAGCCGGTAAACGCTGTCGCCGTCATTGTGATAATTCTTGGCGGCGTTGATGCCGCCCTGTGCGGCGATGGAGTGAGCGCGGCGCGGGCTGTCCTGATAGCAGAAGCACTGGACGTTGTAGCCGAGCTCACCGAGGCTGGCGGCGGCAGCGCCACCGGCAAGGCCGGAACCCACGACGATGATGTTGTACTTGCGCTTGTTGGCCGGATTGATCAGCTTGAGCTCGAACTTGTGGTTGTCCCAGGACTGCTCAATCGGGCCGACAGGGGCATTGGATTTTAATTCCATGGGATCGGGCTCCCTAAACCGGCTTGATGAAGCCGGCCAGAACGGCAACGGGGATCGAAATGTTGCCAGCGGCGATCAGGATGGCGAAAACCTTGGCGAAGCGCTGCAGCCAGGGGGTGTAAACGGGATGGCTGAAGCCGAGCGATTGGAACATGCTCCACAAGCCGTGATAGAGGTGATAGCAAAGCATGATCATGGCGATGATGTAGAAAAGCGAGACGGGCCAGACCTGGAAGCCGGTGACCACGTTGTTGTAGACGTTGTGTTCGTCGAAAGGCGCACCGGGGTGCACGGTGCCAAACGTAAAGTGCAGAAGGTGGAAGATTACGAAAGCCGCGATGATGGGGCCGCTCCACAACATGGTCCGGGAAGCGTAGGTGGAATTTAGGTTGGCCTTCTTGACGTAGTTTATGGGCCGAGCGGCGCGCTGCAGGAGCCAGAGCTGGAAAGACGACCAGACGTGCAGGCCGACGGCAAGGAGCAGGGTGATCCGCGCGCCCCACAAGAGGGCGGGGAGAGATTTCAGCGTCGCCGAGTAGTGATTGATTTTTTCAGGTGGCAAGAAGATCTGCAGATTGCCGAGCAGGTGGCCGACCACGAAACCGAACAGGATGAAGCCGGTGACGGCCATAATCGCCTTCTTGCCGACGGTGGTCTGCCAGAACCGCAAGCTGGCGCCCGGAAAATTTACCGCAGTAGCGCTCATGGAATGTATTGGCCCTTCTGTTTGCTGTGAATCATGCCGGATAAGAAGTGAAGTTTGTGCAGAAGATAACTGCTATCCGGTTGGATGGCCGTGGAAGACATGCCCTCTCCGCCGCAAAATCCCCGAGAGATGAAAGGAGCGCGAAACGCAGGGCGCGAAGGGAGCGCGGCTTAAACAGTATAGGTAGGAAAGAAAAGTGATGCAAGCGGGGCTATCGATTTGGAGGGCACAGACGACGGGGAAACTTGTTGCGAGGAGGAGCGGGAATGGGGAACATGGAGAGAGAGGAAATGGAGATTCTCCAAGGCAGGGCCCCGCTCCCCCCTGAAACCCGATGGAGAAAGAAACAGGAACACTATGGCATCGAGCCTTTTGAGCGAACTGGAGCAGATGGCTGCGGCGCTGGGCCAAGAGGGAGCGACGGTAGAGAATTCGCTACTGGAAGTCGGGGCGAAAATCGCGAAGGAATTGGGCGTAAACACGGATGAGGTGGCGATCCTGGCGGTGTCCACGAGGTGGCGGCATTTGCATTTTCTGGTGCCGCAGCCGCTGAAGAATGTCGGATTCATTCCGCTGACAAGCAATTCGGCGCTCGCGGCGCGGACGGTGCGGGAGAGCCGGCCGGAGATCAACAACAATTTTTCGGGGGTGCGGCACGCGACGGTGTTTGAAGGGGTGCGCACGGCGACGACATCCGGGGAATCGATCCACAAAATCATCAGCGCGCCGATATTGTACGAGGGGAAAGTCGTGGGGGTGATGCAGATCAGCCGGAAAGGTACGAGCAAGGAGACTTGCGGGCCGGACTTTACGGCGGAGGATCTGGGGAAGGTGCTGGCGTACTGCCGACCGTTGGGGAGATTGGTGCAGCATTTTGGAGGGGAGTGAGGGGAGCCCAGTTCTAAGTAATAAGTTCTCAGTTTTAAGTTCAAGAGATGGAGAAGAGAAAGGCAAAGGCTTTGCCACAGAGGTAGCAGAGGGGCCGCAAAGAGAACGGAGACGGCGAGGCAAGGACGAAGAATATTCACCACAGAGGACATAGACAACACAGAGAAAACAAAGAAGAGAGAAAGAAATTCAGAAAGAGCACACCGGCGGGGACAAATACGGGAAAAATCTGGGGGAAGAGTTGGCAACATTCGAGGCGGAGGTGTTTGTATTCGATTGACAGTGCAGGACCTTCTTGTTACTTTTCAGCAAGCGAGGTTTTTTCGCGCGAGAAATTCTTTACGGAGGCCGGCACAAGCCGCTATGGCGTTCGTTGCTAAGAAAATTTTCCTGACCAAGGGTGTGGGAAAACATCGCGAGAGGCTTTCGAGCTTCGAGCTAGCGCTGCGCAATGCGGGGATCGCCGCGTGCAACATCGTGCGGGTATCCTCGATATTTCCGCCGAATTGCAAACTGATATCGCGAAGCGAGGGATTGAAGCTGATCAAGCCGGGGCAGGTGGCGTTCACGGTGATCAGCGAGAATTCGACAAAAGAGCCGCACCGGCTGATCGCGGCGAGCATCGGGCTGGCACTTCCGAGCGAAAGGCCGATGTACGGATACTTGAGCGAGCACCACTCGTTTGGAGAGACGGAAGAGGTGGCGGGCGAGTACGCGGAAGAGCTGGCCGCGGAGATGCTGGCGACGACGTTGAACGTGGAATTCGATCCGGATTTGTCGTGGGACGAAAAAAAAGAGGTTTACCGGATCTCGAACAAGATTGTGCGGACGATGAATATCACGCAATCGGCGGTGGGAGACAAGCGCGGGTTGTGGAGCACGGTGCTGACGGCGGCGGTTTTGATTGGCGACGACGATTGAGCGGGCGGTAATTCCCTTTTCAATTTGAGTGGTGGTGGTGAGAGGAGGGAGGGATTGGTGTGTGCTGTTGCGGGTGAAAGGGGTTGAATGTTGAAAGTCGAGAGTTCAAAAAAACAAAGGGAGAAGAGGAACACTAACACCCCGACCAAACCGGGGCAGGCGCGGATCACAGGTTAAAGAACACGGAGGACACAGAGAAACGAGCCAGGCCTGGAAGCAAACCCAAGAGTGAAGAGAGGAATGTGGGTGGCCTTAGAACGTAAGAGCCCACCCTTCCCGCCGGAGGCGGGCAAAGCGTGGAGCACCCTCAAGTTCATCGGTGCGGCGCCGTCAGAGAGGAAATCAAAGATAGAAACTAGCGGTGGAAGTAGTTGAGGCGTTCGAGGACGGCGCCGACGATGAGAGGAAGGGCGACGGTGGCGTCTTCGAGGACTTCGGCGAAGCGGCCGCCTTCTTCGGGGGGAACGAATTTGCCCCAGGAGACGGCTTCGGTGTAGGTGCTGCCGCTGAGGCCGCCCCAGTGGACGGGCTCGGGACAAATGCGAAGGCCATAGGAATAGCGCTTGAGAGGAAGATTATTGTAGCCGCGGCGAGCCATGAGTTCGGCGTAGACACCGAATTGCTGGGACCAATTACGCGGAACGCCGCCGCCAACGGTGAAGATGCCCATTTTTTTGGTGGCCATCATGGTGTCGGCGAAGGTCTGAAAATCCTCGAAGGGATCGTAGCGGAGCACGGGACGCTTATCACGCTTGCGGGCGTACGAATTCAGGGCGAAATCGAGGCCGAGTTCGGAATCGCTGAAGGCGGGAACAAACACGGGAACATTTTTTTCGTAGGCGGAGCGGAGGATGCCGCGGCCCTTAGTATTGTGGTGGAGGAATTCACCGATGCGTTTGTGAAGCTTCCAACTGCAGACCACTTCGCTGGGATCCCATTTTTCCAGGATGGCTTCAACGACTTCCTCGACGTGATCGAGATTGGTTTCCGGCTCGAGAGAATCGTAAACGCGGTTGTAGCCGGCGAGAAAGAGTTCGTTGTCGTCCATTTTGGAAGGATCGTAACGGAAATGGGAGAGGCCGGTGGCTTCGACGAGGCCGTGGGCCATGAGTGCGCCGGTCGAGACGACGGCTTTGACGATGCCGGAGTCGATGAGATCGCAAAAGATGAGACCCATTTTGCCCACGGTGAGGGCGCCGGCGAGGGTCATGACGACAAAGCAGTCTTTGTCGCGGGCCATGGCTTCGAGAACGTCGGCGGCGTCGCCGATTTGGCGAGCGGTGTAGGCGGTGTCGGCCATGGCGCGGACGAGGTCGTCGATGGTTTTGATTTTGGAGAGGTCGAGGGGAAAGATGGGGCGGAGCTTGTCCTTGACGGGATCGTGAAGGACGCGGCCGGTGACGGTTTTAGAGGATTTTTTGGCCATTGAATCTCCTGGAATACAGAGATGAGTGCGGGGAAATTGTTTTTCGTGGAATCAGTTTACTCGAAAATGGGAAAAGGATATCAGAAATCAGCGATCAGATATCAGGAGGCAAAGAAGAGCCTGGAAAATGCGATGAGGAAGAAAAATTCTCCGTGCTAAGATGGCGGGGATACGGGCGAAACTTTTGTGGAAAGAGTTGTGCTTGGAAGGCGAAGAGGAAAGAAAAGGATTACACAGAGAAGAATGAAGACCCAAGACCCAGGCACACACTCCGTGCCTGGGGCACGCGGCAGGGAGTCAAGACGCGAAGGGATGTAGAGATTGAGGGGAGATTGAGGGCGAGGAAAAGGGATTATGGCGGATAAATTTACGGTGGGGCTGGTGCAGATGCGGTGCAACAAGGATAAGGAAGAGAATCTGACGCGGGCGGAGGGGAAGATTCGCGAGGCGGCGGCGCGGGGAGCGCAGATTGTTTGCCTGCACGAACTGTTTGCGGGGGAATACTTTTGCCGGACGGAGGATGCGGCGCTGTTTGAGCTGGCGGAGGCGGTGCCTGGGCCGACTACGGAACGATTGGCGAGAGTGGCGAAAGAGAAGAAGGTGGCGCTGGTCGTGTCAGTGTTCGAACGGCGGGCGGCGGGCATATATCACAACACGTGTGCGATTCTGGATGCGGACGGGGCGTACCTGGGGAAATATCGGAAGATGCACATACCGGATGATCCGCTGTACTACGAGAAATTCTATTTTACGCCGGGGGATTTGGGATTTTTGAATTTCGATACGGAGTATGCGCGGATCGGCGTGCAGATCTGCTGGGACCAGTGGTATCCGGAGGGTTCGCGGATTACAGCGATGCGCGGGGCGCAGGTGATTTTTTATCCGACGAGCATCGGATGGCACCCGCACGAGAAGGCGGAGTTTGGCGCGGCGCAATTGGATGCGTGGCGGACGATACAGCGGGCGCACGCGGTGGCGAATGGGATTTATGTGGCGGTGGTGAACCGCGTGGGATTCGAGGGGAAGCCGGAAAAGGACGATGCGGGGCTGGAGTTCTGGGGAAATTCGTTTGTGGCGGATCCGTTTGGGGTGCTGGTGGCGGAGGCTTCGCAGGAGAAGGAAGAGATTCTGGTAGTGGAGTGCGATCCCGCGAAGAGCGAGGAGACGCGGAGGAATTGGCCGTTTTTCAGGGATCGGAGAGTGGATGCGTACGGGGCCCTGACGGAGAGGTGGCTGGAAGAGAAACAGAAAGAGAAGATTTCACCACAGAGGACACAGAGAGCACAGAGGAAGGAACGAAGGGGGAAAGAAAAGAAGAAAGCCAGGAAAGAAGGAAGAAGATAACGCAGAGGCGGTGAGGACGCAGAGTTCGCGGAGGAGAGGAACCCAAGAGTACAGACAGGAGTGTCTGTGCCACAGAGGACACGGAGAAGAGGAAGAGGGCGATGACGGGTGGATGGAGGATGCCGGCGGAGTGGGAGGGGCATGAGGCTACGTGGTTGGGGTGGCCGCATGAGTTGACGGATTGGCCGGGGAAATTCGCGCCGATTCCGTGGGCGTTTGCGGAAATTGTGCGGCACCTGACGAGGGTGGAGCGGGTGTTTTTGCTGGTGGAAGATCGCGCGGCGGAAGAGAGGGTGCGGACGATCTTGAAGAAGGCCGGGGCTGCGCTGCAGGCGGTGGAATTTTTTCACGTGGCCACGGATCGCGTGTGGCTGCGGGATTCGGGGCCGATTTGCGTGAAGGACGCAACGGGCGAGGTCGCGTACAACAATTTTGTGTTTAATGGATGGGCGAAGTACGCGAACCACAAGAGGGATGCGGCGGTGGTGGCGAAGGCGAACCGGCGGCTGAAGCGGCGCGTGTTTTTGCCGGAATATAAAGGAAGGCGGGTGGTGCTGGAGGGCGGGGCGACTGACGTGAATGGAAAAGGGACGCTGCTGACGACGGAAGAGTGTTTGTTGAGCAAGACACAGGAGCGGAACCCGGGATTTGTGAGGGAAGATTATGAGGCGATGTTCCGCGAGTATTTAGGCGTGACGCATGTGCTGTGGCTGGGGAATGGGATTGCGGGGGACGACACGCACGGGCATGTGGACGATTTGACGCGGTTCGTGAATGCGACGACGGTGGTTACGATTGTGGAAGAGGACCGGCGTGACACGAATTATCAGCCGCTGCAGGAGAATCTGGCGCGGCTGCGGAGTATGAAGGATCAAGACGGACGTGCGCTGCAGGTGGAGACGCTGCCGATGCCGGCGCCGGTGTATTTTGACGGACAGAGGTTGCCGGCGAGCTACGCGAATTTCTATATTGCGAATAGATTGGTGCTGGCGCCGACGTTCAATGATGCGAATGACCGGGTGGCGCTGGATGTGTTGGGGAAAGTGTTTCCTGGGCGCGAGGTGGTGGGGATACACTGTCGGGACCTGGTGCTGGGCTTGGGAACGATTCATTGCATGACGCAGCAGGAACCGGCTGCGGGATAAAAGAGGAGGAACTCAAAATGCTGGCTACGATGGCGATGATGATGATGCAACAGAGGGAAGTGGAAAGGAACCTCCGGAACATATGGAGCCAAACTCCCCATGGACTGTTGTGGTGGATCATTCTGGGATTGATTGCGGGGTGGCTGGCGGGGAAATTGGGGCGCGGGCGGGGATTTGGGTGCATCGGGGATATTCTGCTGGGGCTGATCGGGTCCGTGGTGGGCGGATGGATTTTCACGAAGCTGGGGATTGTGCACGAGAATACGTTTTTGCTTTCGTTGGCGGCGGCGACGGTGGGAGCAGTGGTGCTGGTGGCGGTTGCACATTTGTTTTTTGGGGGGAAAGAGAGATAGGAAAGGCAAAAGATTTGCGCAGAGGGCGGAGAGGACACAGAGTTCGCAGAAAAGAGAAAGGCAAGAAGAAGAGAGGCGCGGCTGTAGCGTTAGAGCGTCAGAGCCCACCGTTCATCCCGAAAAAGCATCGGGATGGGGCAGAGATCACATAAAACGCGAAGGATGGGCACCCTCAAGTTCAGGCGATTGGTAGCGCAACGCAAGAGAAACCCAAGATGAAGAGGAACCGAGGTGTCTGATCGTAAGAGCCCACCCTTCGCAAAAGGCGCGAAGGATGGGACACCCTCAAGTTCAGGCGATTGGTAGCGCAACGCAAGAGAAACCCAAGAAAAGAGGAAAGACGACAGAGGGATCCCTCCACTGCGGCCCGCAAAAGGCGCGGGTCTCCGGTCGGGATGACCGGTTTGGGTTGGGCGCAGCAAAGGCTCTGAGAACACAGCGGACACGCAGAGAAGAGAAACCCAAGGTGAAGAGGAACCGAGGTGTCTGATCGTAAGAGCCCACCCTTCCCGCCGGAGGCGGGCGAAGGGTGGGGCACCCTCAAGTACTTAGATGGGCGGCGTAACCCGAGACAGAACGAGGAAAAGGCCTGAAGGCCTGAGCTGCAGGGGAAGGAACGTGTGGGTGTGGTACGATTTAAGGTTGGTTTGTGGAGAAAAAACATAATTGAGCAAGACTACTCAGACACTGACGGCCATTCCCCTTGGGGGCCTTGGCGAATTTGGAATGAACATGATGGTGTTGCGCTATGGCGACGACATCATCGTGATTGATGCGGGAATGATGTTCCCGGAGTCGGAATTGCTGGGCGTGGACCTCGTGATTCCGGACACCACGTATCTGAAGCAGAACAGGGAGCACGTGCGCGCGATCGTGCTGACGCACGGGCACGAAGACCACATCGGGGCGCTGTCATACATTTTGCGGGACCTGAACGTGCCGATTTATGGGACGCGGTTCACGCTGGCGCTGGCGAAGAAGCGGCTGGACGAAGCGGGACTGATGGAGGTGGCGAAGCTGTACGAGGTGGTGCCGGGGCGGCGGATAGAGATCGGGCCATACGAGATCGAGTTCATCCCGGTGACACACAGCACGCTGGATTGCGTGGCGCTGGCAATCCGCACACCGCTGGGCGTGATCATACACACAGGCGACTTCAAGATCGATCAAACACCGGTGGACGATTACCGGATGGACCTGCACACGTTTGCGCGGTACGGAAGCGAAGGGGTGCTGGCGCTGTTCAGCGATTCGACAAACGTGGAGCGACAGGGGTTCACGCCATCGGAGCGCATGGTCGTGCCGCGAATCGAAGAACTGGCGCGATCGGCGCCGCGGCGAGTGGTGCTGTCGTGCTTCGCATCCTCGATCCATCGCATCCAGCAGGTGATTGATATTGCGGAGCGCGTGGGGCGGAAGGTAGCGTTCGTCGGGCGCAGCATGATTGACAACGTGGAGATTGCGCACGACCTGGATTATTTGCGGATTCCGGACGGGATCGTGGTGCGTCCGCAGGAGATACGCAGCTTCGAGCCGCGGAAGCTGATTGTGCTGGCGAGCGGGTCGCAGGCGGAGCCGATGTCGTCGATGTCGCGGATCGCGGTGGACAACCACCGGTTTGTGACGATCGATGAGAACGACACGGTGATTTTATCGGCGAGGATTATTCCTGGTAATGAGAAGGCGATTTTCCGGATGCTGGATCACATGTTCCGGAGGCGGGCGCTGGTGTACTACGACAATGCGGGAGGACCGATCCACGTGTCGGGGCACGCGAGCCAGGAAGAGCAGAAACTGATACTGCAACTGGTGAAGCCGAAGTATTTTGTGCCGGTGCACGGGGAATACCGGCATTTGTTCCGGCACGCGGCGCTGGCGCACTCGCTGGGAGTGGTGAGCGGAGAGATATTGCTGCTGGAAAACGGGAAGCGGATTGAATTCACGGAGGATGGGGCGTACCGGCGCGATCCGGTGCAAGCGGGACGCGTGCTGGTGGATTCGGGGTCGCTGGAAGAGATCGAGGAAGTGGTGGTGCGCGACCGGAAACATTTGTCGGAAGAGGGCGTGGTGATTCCGATTATCGCGATCGACAAGAATACGGGAAGGATCGAATCGGCGCCGGAAATCGTATCGCGGGGATTGATGAGCGAGAACGACGGGGATTTCATGGAGGGAGCGCGAGCGGTGGTGAGCCGGACGGTGGAAACGTCCAATATGGAGGAGCGGGCGGATTGGTCCGTGATCAAAGAGAAGATCCGCGTGGATTTGAAGAGGTATATCAGCAAGCAGACATCGAAGAGGCCGCTCATTCTGCCGGTGATATTGGAGATTTAGAGAAGAAGGCTCACCACAGAGGACACGGAGAGCACAGAGAAGAGTCGGGAAAGAGAAGAGAACGGCCGACATCAGAACGTAAGAGCCCACCCTAACAAACCTAGGGTGGGGCACCCTCAAGTATGTCGTTGGGCAACGTGACGCGGGAAACCCAGGAGCGAAGAGAAGAAGGTGGTTGGCGTTGGAGCGTCAGAGCCCACCCAAATAAACCTAGGGTGGGGCACCCTCAAGTACTTGGGGAGAGGCGTTACTGGGGAAACCCAAGAGAAAGAACAAGAGAAGAAAGGCTGTGGCGTTAGAACGTAAGAACCCACCCTTCGCAAAAGGCGCGAAGGATGGGGCACCCTCAAGTACGTGGAGGAGCGGCGTTACTAGGGAAACCCAAGAGAAAACCAAGAAGGTGATGGGGCGAATCGGATTCTTGCGTCCATGGGGGAGTAGGTATAGGCTTCTCGACACCCCAGCTAGGAGGAAAGCCATGGCAACAGCAACGACCGTGATGGAACCGAATGTGGAGATTTCCGCTTCAAAGCTCTTAATCAACAACAAGTGGGTGGAGGCGGCTTCGGGGAAAACTTTCCCGACGATCAATCCGTCCACGGGCGAGGTCATCACGCATGTGGCCGAGGCCGATGCGGCGGATGTGGATAAGGCGGTGGCGGCGGCGCGGGCGGCGTTCGACAACGGGCCCTGGCGGAAGAAGCTGAGCGCGTCGGCGCGGGGCGTGCTCATGAACAAGCTGGCGGATTTGATCGAGAAGCACGCGGATGAGCTGGCGCAACTGGAAGCGCTAGACAACGGGAAGCCGTATCACGTGGCGCGCGCGGCGGATTTGCCGCTGACCATTGCGTGTTACCGGTACTACGCGGGGTGGGCGGACAAAATTCAGGGGAAGACGATCCCGGTGCAGGGGAAATATTTCAGCTACACGAAGCACGAGCCAGTGGGCGTGGTGGGACAGATCATTCCATGGAATTTTCCGCTGCTGATGCAGGCGTGGAAATTGGGGCCGGCGCTGGCGGCGGGCTGCACGGTGGTGCTAAAGCCGGCGGAGCAGACGCCGTTGAGCGCGCTGCGCGTGGGCGAATTGATCCTGGAGGCGGGGTTCCCGGAAGGCGTGGTGAACATTCTGCCGGGGTACGGGCCAACGGCGGGAGCGGCGATTGCGCGGCACATGGATGTGGATAAGGTGGCGTTCACGGGCTCGACGGAAGTGGGCCACCTGATCATGAAAGCGGCGGCGGAAACGAATTTGAAGCGGGTGACGCTGGAGCTTGGGGGGAAGAGCCCGAACATCGTGTTTGCGGACGCGGACATGGACCAGGCGATTGAAGGGGCGCACTTCGCGCTGTTCTTTAACCAGGGGCAGTGCTGCTGCGCGGGGTCGCGGCTGTTTGTGGAGGAGAAGTGCTACGACGAATTCGTGGCGAAGAGCGTGGAGCGGGCGAAGAAACGCACGGTGGGGAATCCGTTTGACAAGAATACGGAGCAGGGGCCGCAGGTGGACCAGGAGCAATTCAATAAGGTGATGGCGTACATCGAGAGCGGGAAGAACGAGAAGGCCAAGCTGCTGGCGGGCGGAAAGCGCGTGGGCGAGAAGGGGTACTTCATTGAGCCGACGGTGTTTGCCGACGTGCAGGACAATATGAAGATCGCGCAGGAAGAGATTTTTGGGCCGGTGATGTCGATCCTGAAGTTCAAGGATATCGATGAGGTGGTGACGCGGGCGAACAAGTCGCTGTACGGATTGGCGGCGGCGGTGTGGACCCAGGATATTACGAAGGCGCATGCGATCGCGGATGGCGTGCGGGCGGGCACGGTGTGGGTGAATTGCTACGACGTGTTCGACGCGGCGGCGCCGTTTGGAGGGTTCAAGCAATCGGGGATGGGACGGGAGTTGGGGGAGTATGGGTTGGCGAATTATACGGAAGTGAAGACGGTGACCATCAAGTTGTAGAGAGTGAGATGGGAGCTGAGAGTTAAAGGTTATCAGCGATCAGATATCAGCGATCAGGAGGCTGGGTGGTGCGGGAGGCGCAGCGGTCCTCATGGGATGCGTGGTGTGGGGATGGGGAGAGCGGAGCAAGGATTAGGGAGTAGGAATAACGCAGAGGTCACCCCGAGCGGGTCGGGGTAGACGCCGGACGCAGAGTTCGGGGAGAAGAGAGATTCATCGCACAAGGGAAGTGCGGTGGAACAGCGTACCTCGCCTCGCTCGGAATGACGGAGTTTGCGAATACAGGAATGAGGGACTCGGCCCGCTGCGGTTGGGAAGAGAGTGGCGGTCCCTCCGTGGATGCGACGATGGTGAAGGCGTTGGGGTTGAACATGCCGGCGCGGCCGCACTAAGATGGCGGCACGGCAGAAGCGCACCGATGCCCGCGACGATCCGACCTTACGAAGCGCGCGATTTCCCCGCAATCCATAAACTGGACCTGGCGTGTTTTGTGCCAGGGATTTCGTACAGCAAGTGGACGCTGCAGCATTTTTTGGATTTGGATTCGTCGGATTGCCTGATCGCCGAAGAGGGCAAACAGTTGGCGGGATTCATCTTGGCGGAAAGTAATCCGCCGCTGGCGCATATCATCACGCTGGATATTGCAGAGAAACACCGGCGGAAGGGGGTGGGGTCGGCGCTGCTGCAGGAGATGGAACAGCATTTTGCGTATCACGGAGTGCTGTCGGTGCTGCTGGAGACGGCGGTGGATAATGAGGGCGCCGTTGCCTTCTGGAGGCGTCACGGTTATTCTCCGGAGGCGGTATTGAAACGGTATTATCTGGGGCGTGTGGATGCGTATGAGATGAGGAAGAGGATGGGAAGGAGTGGCTAGTGACGAGTGGCGGGAAGAGGCGCCGCAACAGACCCAGGAATGAAGAGAAGAGAGTTGCGGTAGTTCGATCGTAAGAGCCCACCCTAACAAACCTAGGGTGGGGCACCCTCAAGTACATTGGGCGAGAGGCGTACGTCGAGAGAAATCCAAGAGAAGAGATTGGGAATAGATTTGGGATTTTGCGGACATGGGGTCCAGCAGTGCTGGACCCCTACAAAGGAAACAGAAACCCAAGAGAGGCCCGAGGTACAGAGGCAAACCCAGGAGCGGTCCGCCTCAGAAGGCGGACCCTACAAAGACAAGAGTAGCCCAGGAGCGGAAGCGTGAGCGATTACTTGTTGAGCGTGATTTTGGGGATTGTGGAAGGGTTGACGGAGTTTATCCCGGTGAGTTCGACGGCGCATTTGAGGATATCGGAGGCGCTGCTGCACCTACATTATTCGCAGCTCAGCCTGGAGAGCGGGTACTGGAAGATGTACTCGATTGTGATCCAGTTGGGGGCGATTTTGACGCTGCCGATTTATTTCCGACACCGGATTGCGAAGTTTTTCTCGACATTTCCCCACGGGGAGCGCGGCGAACGGACGATTCTGACGCACCCACTGAGCCTGGTGCTGATTGCGTTTGTGGTGACGGCGATACCGTCGTTTCTGCTGGTGAAGGTGATCGGGAAACATCTGGAGAGCCCGTACGTGATCGGGACGTCGCTGCTGGTGGGCGGGATTGTGATGTGGTTCATTGATGCGCGGAATAGCAGGGCGGAGGAAGCGGGGGAAGCGGCGACGGGCGGAGTGATTCACACGTGGCACATGGAAGAGATGAGCCTGTTGCAGGCGGTGTGGATCGGAGCGTGCCAGATATTGTCGGCGGTGTTTCCGGGGACGTCACGGTCGATGTCCACGATCGCGGCGGGACAACTGGCTGGAATGTCACGAGCGAGCGCGCTGGAGTTTTCGTTCTTTTTGTCGATTCCGACGATGGCGATGGCGACGGGGTACACACTGTGGAAATCGCTGCGGGGGAAGGATGGAAATCCGATCGGGGTGGCAAGTATTGATGCGCATGGATGGATCGTGCTGGCGATCGGGTTTGTGGTGTCGTTTATCGTGGCGTACGGAAGCGTGGCGTGGTTCATGGCGTGGGTGAGGCGGAGAGGGTTTGGGCCGTTCGCAATTTACCGGATTATTGTGGGGATATTGGTGTTGTTTTTTGCGGCACGATTGGCGGGATGACGGAAGTATTCAGTTGTAAGTTTTGAGTTGACAGTAAGACGTTGACGGGTTGGCGACTGGAGCGGGAGACGAAAGACAAGAAGGACGGTAACACAGAGGTCACCCTTCGCGAAAAGCGCTCTGGGCAAGCAGAGGGAAGAACACAGAGAGCACAGAGGAAAAACTGGGAAGTTGAGGAGTTCAAAGTTGAAAGTTCAAAGTTAACAGTTAAACGTTCAGAGCCGAAAAAACAACCCAAAAGACAAGATGGAAGACCGGGATCTGTGGCACCCGCCGAAAGACGGACCCAGGAACACAGTAAGGAGTGACTGCGCCACAGTGGAATTGTGCCGCGATCCCTCCACTACGGCCCGCAAGAAACGCGGGCCTTCGGTCGGGATGACAAGTTTTCGACGCGGGTGGACCATTTGTGGCTTGGAGGCAGGTGCTGCAACCGTAAAAGCGGCGGCGAGCCGCCGCACTCCAAAGGTATGGAAACATGGGGTGAAGAGGGACTTGTGCGGGGCTCGCGGTTTGGTATGATTTGGGCGTTCCTCCAATTCGGGGCGCACCAGCGCCGCGCCCCATGCGGCACTCAGCCTTCCCCAAAAAGCTGAGGAGAATTACGTGCGCTTCCTTACACCGACAGAAAATAGACGGCTCAACGAGCTGATTGGGTTTTTGTGTATCACGGTGGCGGTGCTGATGGGGCTGTCGCTGCTGACGTATAACCCGCGGGATGTGGCGTTCAATGTGAGCGCGGCGGCGGGCGAGCAGAATCCGACGCGGAATTGGATCGGGCCGGCGGGAGCGTATTCGGCGGACCTGCTGTTCCAGGTATTTGGATTCGCGGCGTTTTTGATGCCGGTGGCGATTGGGATGCTGGGATACCGATGGTGCCGGAGCCGGGCGATCGATTCACAGGCGGCTACGATCGCGGGCTATGTGCTGCTACTGATGTCGCTGCCCTCGCTGCTGTCACTCTGGCACTTCCCTTCTGTGCGAGACGCGTTGCCCGGGGGAGGGTTGGTGGGAACGCTGGTGTCGCACGGATTGCGGTCGGGATTCAATGTGTGGGGCGCGAACTTGGTGGCGATTGCGCTGCTGGTAGTGGCGGTGTTTTTGACCACAACTTTTTCTTTTAGCGGGGCGCATGCGTGGGCCAGCGGGGCGAAGGGACCCATGGGGCGCATAGAGAAACCGGGGATTTTGCAGCGGGCACAAGCGCGCTGGCACGCGTGGCAGGACGAACGCGAGCAGAGGCGGATGCGGCGGGAAGTGGAAGAGCGGCGGATGGCGGGGCGTAAACCGGTTACGCCACAGATTCTAGGCAAGCCGGAAGCCGAGGGGGAACACAAGGCATTTCACTGGGGTGATGAGAGCGACGTCTTCCATGGCAAAGAGACCGCACTGGAAGAGGGCGAGCATTCCGAAAGAGAAGAGACGGGTCACAAAGCGCCGATCTTGTTTTTGAACAACGAGAAGGGATTGGCTGACGTTCCGGGTAGAGCGAGGAGGCCGGACCCGAAGATTGCCAAGACGAATGCCAATTACAAGTTGCCGTCGATCAGCCTGCTGAAGGAGGGTTCAGGCAGCGAGAAGCTGGATGAAGACGAATTAAAGATGCGGGCGCGGGCGATTGAAGCGAAGTGCCACGAGTTCGAGGTGGAAGGGCGCGTAACGCAGATCAATCCCGGGCCGGTGGTGACGACATTCGAGTTCAAGCCGGAAGCGGGAATCAAGTACAGCCGGATTATCAGCCTGACGGAAGATTTGTGTTTGGCGCTGCAGGCGGAATCGATCCTGATCGAGCGGATACCGGGAAAATCGACGATCGGCATTGAAGTGCCGAACGACCGGCGGGAGACCATCGCGTTGCGCGAAATCCTGGAGGCGACGGAGTTCGCGAATTCGCCGAGCAAGTTGACGCTGGGAATGGGGCGGGACCTGCACGGAAGAATCCGGGTGACGGACCTGGCGTCCATGCCGCACCTGCTGATTGCGGGATCGACAGGCACGGGCAAGAGCGTGTTCATCAATTCGCTGCTGATTTCGATGCTGTACAAGGCGACACCGGATGAAGTGAAGGTGGTGCTGGTGGACCCGAAGCGGCTGGAATTAAGCCTGTATGGAGGGATTCCGCACCTGCTGGCGCCGGTGGTGACGGACCCGAAGGTGGCGTCGAACGTATTGCGGAACGCGACGAAAGAGATGGAGAGCCGGCTGAAGCTGCTGGCGCAGCGAGGCGTGCGCAACATCGATCAGTACAACCGCTCGTGCCAGAAGCAGCAGTCGCTTTCGCTGTTTGACAACCTGGAAGAAGCGGAGCACAAGCCACTTCCCTACCTGGTGATTATTATTGACGAGTTGGCGGACTTGATGATGGTGGACACGAACAGCGTGGAAGAGTCCATCACGCGGCTGGCGCAGATGGCGCGGGCGGTGGGAATTCACCTGATCCTGGCGACGCAGCGGCCGTCGGTGGACGTGATCACGGGGTTGATCAAGGCGAACTTCCCGGCGCGAATTTCTTTCAGGGTGGCGAGCAAAGTGGATTCGCGGACGATTCTGGATGCCAATGGATCGGAATCGCTGTTGGGCAAGGGCGACATGCTGTATTTGCCGGCGGGATCGGCGCGGCTGCACCGGATTCACGGGCCGCTGGTGACCGAGGATGAGATTACCGCAGTGTGCGATTTTTGGAGGCAGCAGGCGCCAGCGAAGTACAACGAGCAGTTGCTGGAAGCGCCGAAGGAAGATAGTACGGAGAAGGCGGGCAGCGCGGCGGAGGAAGCGGGTGGCGCGGGAGGCGGCGAGGAGTCGGATGATGAGCTGTACCAGGCCGCCGTGCGGGTGTGCTGCGAGATGGGGCGTGCGTCGACTTCGACATTGCAACGCCGTCTGCGGATCGGGTACGGGCGCGCGGCGCACTTGATTGATTTGATGGAGAAGGATGGGATTGTGGGGCCGCCGGACGGGACGCGCCCGAGAGAGGTGTTGAAGGGGCGGGATTGGATGAGGGAGTTTGAGGATTCGCAGGAGTAGCCGGGGATTCCGAGAGGCTGATTTGATTTGCGGCTGGGCAAGGTTTCGAGTGGGATTTGAGGGATATCAGTTATCAGATATCAGCGATCAGGAAGCGAAGAAGAGCGGCCACCAAATCTTGCGCTTCGACCAACATTGGTCGGATTTCTGTTATCAGTGATTAGAGAGCGGGAAGCGGAAAATACCTGCCACTGTGCGCCTTCGGTGCGAAAAGTCTGCCTCAGGAGTTTCCTCAGCTTAATCATCTTGGGATGTAGCTGTGGCATCGCGCGGGCGCAGAAAGCGGTGCGGTTGGTGCACGTGTTTGTGGCGCTGGCGGACAATGCACATCAGAGGATTGTGCCGGTGCCGGCGGCGCTGGGGAATGGTGAAGATGCGGGTCGGAATTTGTATTGGGGCGCGGCGTTTGGTGTGCGGACGTTTTTCAGGAAGAGCGGCGAATGGAAAGAGATCGCCGTGGTGGAGAATCCGAATTCGTACGTTTTGGAGAGAAGCGTTTTTCTGCATGAGGCTAGCGGGACGTACTTAATTGCGGATGGATATCGCGGGCGCGAGATCAAAGAGACAATCTACGACTTTTTCCGAGCAGCGGCGGGACAGGACCCGGAGATTGGGGAGATTAAAACCAAGGGTGGCGAGAAAAGGGTACGAGTGCCGTCTCGGACCAGCTTGGCCGTTTACGTGGGGCATGATGGGTTGATGGACTTTGCGTTGGAGAAAACATTTCAAGGAGTGGGCGAGGAGAAGAGAGAGGCAATGGTGCTGGCCTGCGCGAGCAAGAGCTATTTTGCGGCGGGGTTGCGGCCAACGGGGGCGCAACCAGTGCTGTGGACTACGGGATTAATGGCGCCGGAGGCTTATACGTTGAAGGCGGCGGTGGAGGGGTGGATTGCGGGGGAAAGGGGGGAAAAGATTCGGGAAAGGGCCGCGGGGGCTTACTCGAAGTATCAGAAGATCGGGCTGGCAGGGGCGCAGAGATTGTTTGCGAGCGGGTGGTAGTGGTCGGCATGCATCCGTTTTCAGGAGTGAGCAAACCCAAGACTTAAGAGAAGAGGTGTTGTGGAGTTGGATCGTAAGAGCCCACCGTTCATCCCGAAAAAGCATCGGGATGGCCCAGAGATCGCAAGGCTCGCGAAGGATGGGGCACCCTGGGGGAGTTGACAGCAATCAGTTATCAGTTATCAGTTTTCAGTTTTCAGACGGAAGAAAACCCAGGAATGAAGAGAAGAGAGTTGTGGCATGCGATCGTAAGAGCCCACCCTTCGCCAAAAGCGAGCGAAGGATGGGGCACCCTCAAGTTCAAGGGATGAGCGGCGTAACACGAGAGAAAACCGAGAAAAGGCCTCGAGCTTGAAGGCCGCGGCGGCAGGGATCAAGCGGAATGCGATTCGAGGAATTTGCCGAGGAGGGCGGCGGCGTGTTCGCAGAGAAGGCGATCGTCGGGGCCGAAGGCGGCGAGGAAGTGGGAGTCAATGTCGAGTTCACCGACGACTTTGCCATGAACGAAGACGGGGACGACGATTTCGGATTTGGTTTCGAGAGAGCAGGCGAGATAGCGGGGATCGGTGCTGACGTCATCAACGACGACGGTCTTGCCCGTGCTGGCAGCGGCGCCGCAAATGCCCTGGTTGAGAGGGATGCGGGTGTGGGGCGTCATGGTGCCGTTGAAGGGGCCGAGGACAAGGACTTCGTGATCGGCTTCCTTTTCGAGCATGTAGAAGCCAACCCAATTGTATTTGGTGAGCTTGCCGTGAAGGAGCGTGACGATGTCTTTCATCAAGGCTTCGGCGGAAGCGGCGGTGACGGCCAGAGCGTTTAGTTCGAGGATGAGGCCGGAAGATTTCGGATGAGCGGTGGCCATGACAATCCAGTTGAACACAAGCGGGCCGAGGCGTAAACGCGAATTCAGGGGAGAGGCGGCGGGAAAGTAAAGGAAAAGGGAGATTGCGGGCTGAGCGAGGACGGCAGTTTTTTTTCGTGGGGCACGACGGGGCGAATTGACACACTGAGAAGCGGCCTCTAAACTAATTGAGTTGCGTGCCGGGGTAGCTCACTGGTAGAGCGCCGCCCTGAAAAGGCGGGCGTAGCCAGTTCGATTCTGGCCCCCGGCACCATGGTAAGTTCTCAGTTGTAAGTTTCCAGTTTTCAGTTCCAGGCAGAAGATGCGAAGCCCCGGTGGTATGTGGCCGTGGTCGTCGTGTATTTGGAGGGGTGGCGCGAGCGTTGGAATGCGGGCATAAAGGCAGCGGGGCACCCGGGGCGAAGAGGAAGGAAGGGGCGGGAAAGGGATCACAGAGGAGCCCTGCGGGCCAAGGTACATTCGGTGAAGCTGGTCCGCGGGATGAAAGAAACGGACTTATTGGGTTCGGTCAGGCTGAGCATCCAAGGACGATTGGCATCGTCGATGTGGGTTATTTCCACCCCGATTTGCGCTTCGGCGAGATCGATCCAGCGGACAATGCCCTGCCCGGTCACCACGCATTGATCGGCTCCAAAATCGAGGAGCAGATCCACGGGGCGTTCGGCGAGTTGAAGAGTGGAGTAGATGCAAAAGCCGCCGCGCCCAAAAGCGATGAGGCCGCGGGTGAGGGCGGTGGCGAGACTCTCAAAGTTAGCCAGGAGAACGGCATCGGCTTTATCGGCGGGAGGCAAGCGCCAAAGATCTTCGCGCGCGGTCAAGATGCGCGAGACAATCGAGATCAGCTGTTTGCGCTCCACAGGTTTCGAGATCATGGCCTCGGCACCAAGTTCATAAGCTTCGCGGGGCGCAATATCGTAAAAGCCGGTGATAAACATCACGGAGGGCAAATAGGTGCTGGTGGATTTGATTTTCTGCAACATGGTGACGCCATCCATGACGGGCATGTGGATGTCCGACACAACGACATCGAGATGATTGTCATGCACGAGGCTCAGAGCTTCCGCGCCATTTTCTGCGACGAACACAGTGGCGCCTTCGCGGCGAAACCAATCGGCCATGATGTCGAGCAACTCAGGTTCATCGTCAACAACCAGGATTGAGGCGTCCTTCAGCAGCATTTTCCGGCTCCTTTGAAAGGGGAAGAGAAAAAGAAAAGCAAGTGTGATTTTGCGTTTCGCAGAGCTTGAGCTCTCCGCCGTGATCTTCGACAATGGCTTTGGACAAACTCAAGCCCAAGCCCGTGCCCTTGCCGATGGGCTTGGTGGTGAAAAAAGGTTCCATGACGCGCGCGCGAAGTTCGGGAGGCACACCGGGCCCGCTATCCATGACGGCAAAAATAACGGACTGCTCGTGGCAGGTGACTTGAAGCTGCACCCAGCGGTCTGCGGTAAGCTCGGTAACGGCGTCGAAGGCGTTCTGGAGGAGGTTGAGGAGAACCTGGGCAATCTGGACTTCGCGGCATAAGACATGCAGGCGAGTGTCCACAAGGGAGGTATCCAGCCGCACGGAGTGCTCGCGGAAGCGCTCCTTGCACAACTCGAGGGCGTGCTCGACAATCTCGCCGACGGAAGTGCGCTGGAAGGGATCGGCGCTGCCATCACGGGCAATCTGGCGGAGGCTTAGCACAATCTTGCTGATGCGATTGGCGGTCTGCTTGATGCGCGTGCCGGCGTGCTGCAGTTCGCTTAGCGGCACGGTCCCTGATTCGGCCATCTCCAGCAGGTTGCTCGCGAAAGCATGGATGATGCCCAGTGGATTGTTGATTTCGTGGGCGATGCCTCCGGCCATCATGCCGAGAGCGGAAAGGCGAGCCGAAGAGAAAGCCTGGGCTCTACTGATCGCCAACGCACTTTCCATCTGCTTGCGCTCGGTGATGTCGCGGATGTTGCACTTAATTACGCGTTCGTCGTCCAGTTCATAGACATTGCTGACAAACTCCACCTCTATGCGCTGACCGTCTTTGGTTTGAAGGGGCAAATTCTCATAATGGGCAACGCCCTTGGTTTGCAAATCGGCAAAAGCGGAACGGCTGGCGGAAATGTCCTTAACCGGACCGATTTCCCAGAGTTTTTTGCCGACTAACTCGGCATGCGAATATCCCAACAAGTCAATCAAGAACTGGTTCACGTCTATCACCTGGGCGGTGGCAAAGTCGAGGATGAGTATGCCGTCTTCGGCAGTTTCAAATAGGCACCGGTAGCGAATTCCGGAAACGCGCAGCGCTTCCTCCGCGCGTTTGCGTTCGGTGATGTCGCGGGCCACGTGCGAGGCCCCGATAATGTTGCCCATGGGATCGAAGATGGGCGAAATAGTAACCGAGACGTCGACGTCTCGCCCATCCTTCCGCCTTAGCACGGTGTCGTACGCCCTTATCGACCCCCCGCTCTTCAGTCTCCTCAGAATCTCAACTTCCTCAGCTTTGCGGCCCGGGGGCAGCAGCATTGACATCGACTTTCCGATAGCTTCTCGTGCGGAATAACCGAAGAGGCGCTGCGCGCTCTCATTCCAGGTGGTAATGACGCCGTCCAAGGTCTTGCCGATAATGGCGTCACCCGATGAGTTCACGAGGGCCGCCAGATGATACCTGAGGCCTCCGCCGATGCCGTGTTCGGAGAGGTCGTGGATCAGGCTTAGAACCCATTTTCGCTGTCCTTGCTCCAGCGGGCACAGCATGACGTCGATAAGGAATTCTCTGCCGTCTTTGTGTCTGCCACAGAGTTCCAGTCCTGTATTCATGGCGCGGCGCCGAGGGTCCTGATAATAGTGCTGGCGGTACCCCAGGTGGGCTTGGCGGAATCGTTCCGGAACGAGCATCTCGACAGGTTGGCCGCGTAGTTCATCGCTGGTGTACCCGAACAGCCTTTCCATTTCTGGGTTGACCCGAATGATGCAGCCTGTGTCATCGGAAACCACAACGGCTTCCGAAGCAGACTCGAACAAAGCCTCAAAGGCGTCGCGGCCCGCTTCAAACGGTCCGCCGGATTTTTTCTGCGCAGCTAAACTAGAAGTCATGGAAAAGCAGACGACTCGCCAAAGATTGCACGACACGAACACAAGGTACGACGCACAAAAACGGCCTAAGACAGATGCAGGGAATAACTGCAGGAAGGGGAACTACTCAAGCATTATGATGGTGCAGCACGATAAGCGTGTCAAGCCGAATGACGAAAGAGGTACGTCTCCGGAATAACGGATAGCTCGGGGACTCGCCTCGCGCTGCAACGCGGGTGGGGCACACAAGGAAAAGTCAAGAAAAGGCCTCAGGCCTGAAGGCCTGAGCTACAGGGGCGAGGCGCGGGGGAGAAAGCCCACGCCGACACACTTAAGACTCGGGGGTTGTGCCGCGGCGGGTGGGGGAGGAAGGAATTAACGGTATGGCGGCCGGGCTTGCAGCTGTAAAAGCGGTGGCGAGCCGCCGCACTCCAAGTTGGGCAAGACGCGGTGATTTTGCGGACTTGGGGTCCAGCGGTGCTGGACCCCTACGAAAACAAGGCAAAAGCGCCCGCTGCAGAAAACGGCCGCTACAAGAGCAAGAGGAACTCAAGAAAAGGCCGCAGGGCTCCCGCCAAAAAACGGCGGGCAAGCGCGGACTCGCCCTGGGCCACAACTAGAGTTCGAGGGGCTTGAGGTGGGGCTGGGCGCTGCGGTAGGTGCGGTAGGCGAACCAGGCGATGGTAGCGAGCATGCCGACCCAGCCGAGGAAGCGGAAGGTGTGGCCGATTTTCTGGTCGTAGAGGAGGAGGTTCCACTGGCCGAAGAGGAGGAGCCAATCGCTGGTTTCGGAGCCGACCAGGGGCAAGGAGTCCATGCGGGCGTCGGCCATGTAGGTGCCGATGTAGAGGAAATTCTCGAAGAACCAGAAAAAGGAGAAGGCGACGCCGTAGGGTTGGCGTTGGAAGAAGAAATAGATGGCGCAGGCGGCAGGAACGATGAGTTCGAGGAGCGTGCCGCCGAGAAGCATGAGGGTGTTGCCGAAGAAGCTGAAGAGGGGATGGCCGGCTTCGTGAATCATGAGATTGGCGAAATCAACGAAGAGGAAATTGGGGGCGTTGGCGTAGGCGTAGAAGAGAAAGAGGACGTAGAGAACGAGCCAGGCGCCGGCGCCGAGGCGGGAGACGGGTTTCCATTCGCCGGGGTTTTCGATAGGCCAGTCCATGAGGACAGAGTAGCAGCGGTGGGAGGGAGTTGAAGTTATAAGTTTTCAGTTGTCAGTTTTGAGTAAAGAGAAGAGGGATATCAGCTATCAGATATCAGCGATCAGGAAGCAGAGAAGAAGAGGTGAGAGTTGAGAGATGGGAGGAAGAGGAAGAGAAAAGACAATGCACCCCTCGAAGCTCGGGGCGAGGAGGCGCAGAGCTTGCAGAGGAAACGCAGAGAAGTGAGAACCAAGAGGGAGGAAAGACTGAGGAGTCCGATCGTCAGAGCCCACCCTTCGCTGAAAAGCGCGAAGGATGGGGCACCTTCAAGTTCATATGTTTGTGTGACCACAGAGAGTGAACCCGAGAGCACAGTCAGGAATGACTGTGCCACTAAGGCCAACCCAAGAAACACCTGAGACTTCAAAGGCCTGAGCCACAGGTCGGATCAAAGGGAGTCGCGGTCGGAGCGGAGGGTGGGAGATTGGTCAAGAGAGTCGGAGACGGCAGGGCCGGTGATGAGGCGGGCGCCGCGGCTGAAGGTGAAATACTCGAAGCCCCACTGGATGAAAACGAGAACGCGGCTCTGGAACTCAACGATGTAGATGAGATGGATGAAGAGCCAAACAAGCCAGGCGGGAAAACCGGAAATGTGAATGCCGAAAATGCTGGCGACGGCGGCGGCGCGGCCGATGACGGCCATGTCGCCTTTGTTGAGGTAGTGGAAACGTGTTGGAGGCGTTTTTCCGGCGAGGCGCGCGGCTATGACTTTGGCGGCGAAGCGGCCGCCTTGGATGGCGACTTGAGCGACGCCGGGAAGAGGCGCGCCTTTGTCATTTGTGGAGTGAGCGAGATCGCCCACGATGAAAATTTCGGGATGTCCGGGAACCGTGAGATCGGGCTGGACTTTGATGCGGCCAGTGCGATCGGTTTCAGCGTGGAGGCGTTCGGCAACTATTCGGGCGAAGGGGGTGGAGGTGACGCCACCAGCCCAGAGAACGGTGCGGGCGGCGAGGGAGTGGTGATGATCGCCATGCTTGTAGGTGACACCGTCGTTGGTGATGTCGGTGACGAAGACGCCTTTCATGACTTCGACGCCGAGGTGAGTGACGAGCGATTCGGCTTTGGCGGAAAGATCCTCGGGATAGATGTTGAGGACGCGGTCGCCGCCTTCCATGAGGAGGATGCGGGCTTCTTCGGGATGAATGCGGCGGAAATCGTGGCGCAGAGTTTCGCGGGCGATTTCGGCGAGGGCGCCAGCGAGTTCGAGGCCGGTGGCGCCGGCTCCAACGATGACGAAAGTGAGCCAGGCGCGGGCTTCGGCGGGATCAGCGGAACGCTCGGCGCGTTCAAAGGCGTAGAGAAGTTTGTGGCGGATGGCGGTAGCTTCTTCGAGAGTCTTGAGGCTGGGAGCGGCTTCGCGCCAGGCGTCTTTACCATAGTAGGAAGTTTGCGAGCCGGTGGAGATGACGAGGGTGTCGTAGGCATATTCGGCGGCGTCGCGGAGACGGACTAGCTTTTTGGCGGGGTCGATGTCCACGGCTTCGCCCAGGAGGACTTGGGTATTTTTCTGGCGGCTGAGGACGGAGCGCAAGGGCGCGGCGATTTCACCAGGAGAAAGGGAGCCGGTGGCGACTTGATAGAGGAGGGGTTGGAAGAGGTGGAAATTGCGCTTATCGATGAGGGTGATTTGGGCGTTGGCGCGCTTCATGGTGCGCGCGGCGACCAGGCCGCCGAAACCGCCGCCGAGGATGACGATGCGATGGGGGTCGGGCATGGGTTTGTGGCCCTATATATTAGAGGAAAATGGCTGGGGAAGGGGTGCGGGAAAAGTTGATGCAGGGGGAGAAAGAAAAAGACAAAGAGGGACGGTAACACAGAGATCACAGAGGGAAGAACACAGAGGTGACAGAGAACAGAGGAAAGATAGAGGAGAAGAACGGAGCAGAGGGGGGCGCGGGGGCGGGGAGTTGGTAGTATGGATGGCGCGGAGAAGAAGGCGGACGGGGGAAGGGGGGAGTGATGACTGGGGGGATGAAGCAGCAAGAGGAGTTGGAGAGGAAGACGCTGCGGTTGCTGTGCTCGGTGCTGCTGAAGCCGGTGACGCGGGTGGAGTTGGCGGGGTTGCTGGATGCGGAGTTGTTTACGGAGGCGCTGCACCGCACGGTGTTTGAGGAGATCGCGGGGATCGGGGCGGTGCCTTCGGCGAAGCTGCGGGAGCTGCTGCCGGCGCGAATCACGAACCGCGGATTCCCGGATTTCGATTTAAAGGAATTCCTGGCACCGGAGATGGCGTCGGAAGCGGAGATTGAGAAGCTGTTTGAAAGCGTGCTGAAGATGATCGAAATGCGGCATGGTGAAGCCGAATCCGCGGTGGAGAATTGATGGTGAGGTGGAGCGCGCGGCGGGTTTCCTGTCTGGTGGAAGCATTGGGATTCGTCGCGTATGTGGGGTGGTACATCTGGCGCGGGCAAGCGCTACTGCCGGCGACGTGGTGGGTGTTCGCCGTGTGGCTGGTAGCGAGTTTTGCGCTGCGGCGGGACACACCGAAGACGATGGGATGGCGCGGGGATAATCTTTGGGCAGCGACGCGGAAGGCGTGGGTGTTTTTTGCGGGGGCGAGCGCGGCGGTTTGCGGCGCGGGGTTGTTTCTGGGGATGCTGCATCGATTGCCCACGCACTTGAGCGAGCCGCGGAAGTTCGTGGGATATTTTGCGTTTTGCGTGCTGCAGCAGGTGGGGCTGAATTCGTTTCTGACGAACCGGTTGGTGGGGGCGTTGGAGAAGCCGATGCCGGCGGCGCTGGCGGCGGGAGTATTGTTCGCGGCACTGCACTGGCCAAATCCGGTGCTGGTGCCGCTGACGTTTGTGGGAGGAGCGGCGATGGCGTGGCTGTTTGCGCGGGAGCGGAATATTCTGCCGCTGGCGCTGGGGCAGGCGATTCTGGGGGCGCTGGTGTGGTGGGCGTTTCCTTTGGCGTGGCACCATTCGATGCGGGTGGGGCCAGGATATTGGACGCTTGGGAGGTAGGGGAAGCACGCATCGGGGATGGCGGGTGCTGGTGAGTTAAAGTTTAGTGGCGGGACATTCAGCTGCAAAAGCGGCGACGAGTCGCCGCAGTCCAAAAAAGGCAAGCCCAAGATGGCCACCTGAAGGTGGCCGCTACAAAGGCCATCCCGAGAGCACAGTCAAGAATGACTGTGCCACAAGAGAACCGAAGATGAAGAGAAGAGAATCGTGGCGTTCGATCGTAAGAGCCCACCCTCACAAAACGAGGGTGGGGCACCCCCAAGTTCATTGGGGCTATGACGTAACTTGGAAAACCCAAAAGCACAGTCAGGAGTGACTGTGCTACAGGGACCAGACGCCGGGGATGGGGGCGTGGCAATGGGGGCAATTCCCTGCCCTGAGGTGATTGGTGAGGACATCGTGCCAGGAGCGGCGGATGAGGAGGGTGTTGCAGGAGGGGCAATAGGTGTTGGCAGCTTCGGAGAAGATGTTGCCTTCGTAGACGAAGTGAAGGCCGACTTCGCGGGCGATTTCGCGGGCACGGTGGAGCGTGTGAGGCGGAGTAGGGGGTTTATCGCGGAGCTTGAAATCGGGATGGAAGGCGGTGAAGTGGAGAGGAACGCCGGGGCCGAGATGCGCGAGGATCCATTCGGCGAGCTTGCGGGTTTCGGCGGGATCGTCGTTGAGCGTGGGGATGATGAGATTGGTGAGCTCGAACCAGACGCGGGTTTCGTTCTTGAGCCAGGTGAGCATGTCGAGGACGGGTTGCAGGTGGGTAAGGGTGATTTTGCCGTAGAAGTTTTCGGTAAAGGCTTTGAGGTCGACGTTGGCAGCGTCAATGTGGTCGTAGATGTCGTGGAAGGCTTCGCGGGTGATGTAGCCGTTGGTGACCATGACGGTTTTGAGGCCGTGGAGCTTGGCGGCTTTGCAG
>Ga0187878_1000431_pt1 | contig 48184 bp, 45 predicted proteins | sample June2016WEW_17_1_FD_132979 | JGI IMG/M metagenome (GOLD analysis project Ga0187878, IMG submission 132979) | Peatland microbial communities from SPRUCE experiment site at the Marcell Experimental Forest, Minnesota, USA - June2016WEW_17_150 | ecosystem: Environmental > Terrestrial > Soil >... | reverse complement strand
GAGGCGTTATGCACACGGCCTACTGTTGTGCTTTGATATTAGAAGACAAAAAGTAGCCGGAAACAGAACGCGGAGGTAAGTGATGAATAAAAGAAAATCGACAGGGGTACGGGTATCAGTAATCACTTTTATGGTGATTCTGAGTGCGGCTGTCAGCGCTGGTGCCAGGGTTTTTCCTGCCCCTTCATGGAGCGGACAAGATGGAACCACCTTTCAGCAATGGTCATTTTTGGATGGGAGTGCTAATCCATCACCCGATGTTTTTCCCGCTGCGAGTAATCCTTTTGGGACGCCGCAGCTTTCTGTGTACAACAGTGTGTGGAGCAATAACCTCGACGGGCATCAGGGGGTTTGGACATTTTCGGGCTTTGGGAGCGGGGTGCTTTTAGATATCCCGAATAACCCGGTGTCCCAGCCCGTAAAAGAAATATTGGTTGAGCTGACATGGGAGGCAGCCGGCCTCAGCAATTTTATCCCGGATCAGCCGATTATAGGCGTTTGGGCAAATAATTTCACAGAACAGTTTATGGGGGTACAACAACTTGACAACAATTGGAAGGCCTCACTTTACAAAATCACCATCTCGCCAAGCCCGTCGGCTGAACAGATAACGATAAATGGGGACATTCGTTTGGACCAGATCGTTGTGGACACCCGTTGCATTCCCGAGCCGGCCACAATGGCATTGTTTGGTGTTGCATCAGCTTTATACGCGGTGAAGCGGGGGAAGAAACGCCAGGCGGGGTAAAATTAGAACACGCCTGGTTTGGGCGGGGAATTGTGTGATGGAGGAAGATGAAAAGAGATAATTCAAAATCAGGGCATTGTGCAGCGGCTGCCTGTTGTGCAATCCTGTTGCTTTGTCTCACTGTGCCTGCATACTGCGAGGAAGACAGGACTGCCTTAATGCTGGAGGTAAGTCCTTCCCAGGGCGGCTATCTGAACATTGCGACTGGCGTTCACACTTACGACAGGTTTGCAGAGGTCACTCTGATAGCCACACCTAGACCAGGCTATCAGTTTGTTTACTGGCTGGGCAATGTGAGCGAATCCACGCATAGTTCCACCTCTGTATTTCTTGATTCTCCGAAAATGGTCATCGCTGTTTTTGAGCGGAATGTATTCGAAATGGTGGGAGGTGGAGAAGAGGGCGGCGGTTCAGATTTTGTGAGTGTGAGCACCACCAGTACCAGTAGCGACAACAGTAGTGGCGGTGGTGGGCTGGTACGAAGTGGAGGTGGAGGGGCATCATCTGACACGTCTCTTGAACAGGCCGAAGGCGGCCCCAAACGGTCGTCCACGTCGCATGAGCATATCCCGACTCCGGTCCCTGAGCCGGTGACAGTAGTATTGTTCTTTGCCGGGTCCCTTATGTTGGCAAAAAGCCGACGCAATGGCGCGAACATAACAAAGAAAACGTAATAATCAAAGCTTATCCCCCTGTTTGCCGATTTCGGTCCGGCAACCCGGAAATGCCAGAAGGCCTCAAGCACCTTCTGGCATATTTTTTTGCTTGTGTTTCAATAGTTGCCGTGATGTGCCGGCTACGTCTTTCTGAATACGGCAACGACGTTTTCTACCTCGACGACAAATAGCCGGTTGTCCCCCTCGAAGTCAACCGGTATGGCCCCCTTGGGATTGAACAGAACCTTGTCGTATTTTTGCAGAGGTATCTCCGGCGTGTTTTCAATCTCAGTTGATATCGCCACGATTCTGCCGGTTATGGTCGGAATCTCGATGTTGTCGGGCAGTTGAATGCCCCCTTTGGTTCGTTTCTTGTCCTCGTCCTTGCGGATAAGCACGCGTTTGCCTACCGGTTCGATTGTCTCGAATGATTCGGGGTCACTTTGGTTTTTGCCGGCCATAGTTTAAGCTCTCCGGAGTCAGGTTGTTTTACGCTCATATTATGCGCAGGATGACTGGTTTTATGCAACTGTTTTGGGCGGCCATTTGATGCTAAGCAGGCCTGAAAATATTTTTCAAAAAATCCAAAATTGTCCTTGACATAGAGTGCTCTGTAATATAGAGTACTCTATGTAAACGACGAATTTGTTTTGAAAGGGTTAGTTTATGAACGTTACGAATGAAGATGCTGTTCAGTCGCTGGCGCAGGTCGAAGAGGTAATGGCAAAAACGAGACAGTCGCTTGTTTCAACCTATGCGGGGCCTTTTCTGATTCTGTGGGGTTTTATATGGGTCGTATCTTATTTGGGAACGCACTTTTTTCTGATGTGGGTTGACTGGATATGGAACATATCCAGCGGATTGGGCTGTATCGGCACCATCTTTATATTCTGGCGGTTATTTGGACGCGGTTCCGCAACAAGGAACCCGTCGGACAAAGGGCTTGTCTTGCGAACGATTTTGTTCTGGCCTTTGTTTTTCGCATACGCGTTTGTGTGGCTCAGTATCGTGAAGCCCGGCAATGGCGTTGTGCTTAACGCTTTTCTTGTGACCGCGATTATGTTTGCCTATGTTGTGATTGGTCTTTGGTTTGGCAGTTGGCTGATGGTTGTTCTGGGAATCGTCGTAACCGGCTTTACCCTCATTGGTTTTCACCTTATTCCTGCATATTACTATTGCTTATGGATGGCCGTTACGGCTGGCGGCGGTCTCCTGGGCACGGGACTTTATATGAAATTGCGGTGGAGGTAACTATGGCTGAGCTTGACAATACAATCCATCAGTCGGTCCGGCTGCAAATTATGTCGTCGCTGGTTGCCCTCTATGCCGGCGAGGAAATAGAGTTCGTGTATTTGAGAAAACTGCTCAACCTCACCGACGGCAATCTCGGCGCGCATCTGGCCAAGCTCGAAGAGGCGGGATACGTGAAAGTAAAAAAGACGTTTGTCGCCCGCAAGCCTCGCACGTTTATTACCGCAACCGGCAAAGGTCGAGACGCATTCGAAGAGCATATCAGTGCTTTGAAACAGATTATAGGTGCACAACAGAAAACCAATTTGAAAGGAAAATGAGATGCGTAAGATGAGGAATATGTTGGTGTTGTTGCTGGTGGTAATAGTTGCTGCGGCTACAGTCGAATTATTCGCCGAGCAGGGCAGTGGGGAATCGGATTTTTCGATAAAAAAATCCGAGGCGCAGACCGTGCTCTATACCGTTTATCGCGGCCCCTATGAGAATGTTGGTAAGCCCATCGGTGAGCTTTATGGACTTGCAATGCAGAAAAGTATTAGGCCCCGTGGCCCAGTCGCGATGGTTTATCTGAACAATCCGCAGAACACAACTCAGGAACACTTTCTTGTTGAGATTAGAATACCCGTTGACTCCAATGCCCTTCAACAGGCGGGAACTTTAGGCCCAATGACTGATATAAAAACACTGAAAGCGACAGAATATGCGGTTATGAAAAAGCAGTCGGGGCTGACGGATTATGAAGCTTTTTACCGCGCTTTATATGAGCGGATTGCCAAAGAAGGATATCACCGAACCGATGACGCTGTCGAGGTCTTTACAGGAACCGGAATAGGCGGCGACTATAGTCAGATGAAATCGGAAGTAATGGTGCCGGTTGCTAAGACTGCTCCTGTTGGGAATTGAACCGGTACTATTTTGCGGCGTGACTATGTGTTAGGTGCTGCTGATTAATGCCCGGCAGGATGCGATTGAATGCCCCAGTCCCGGCGTAATTTGTGCGACGGCCTTGAGTTCGTCTGCGGTTAATTGATTACGCGAAGAACGGTAAATGAGAATGAACCCCATTGAGCTGGCTGGGGTTGATAACGGGATTGCTGCCGTCGAGATTTTTTCCAGGCAGGCGGGAGAACCCGCAAGCCCCATCGCCAGCATATCTTCGATGGTACAGATTCGGTTGGATTTGGCGATGTTGCCGACTAATTCTGCGGTGAAAAAGTTTTCGATGCGCCTGTCCTCAAGGTCGATTGGCTGGTCGCTCTCGAATATGTGCAGTTCAAAATTGCCGTGTTGCCGCCCCTCGGCGATGGTCGGGGCAAGCAGGAAAAATGCGACGTTTGCGTCCGGGATTTGGCCTTTGATGAGGTTGCCGGCGGTGCAGAGCAATTCATTTAGTTCGGTAAGACCCGCTATTGCTTCGTAAAAGTCCGCGGCAAAACCGATTGTATTCAGCGCCTTTATGAAATCCTTTTGGGCTGCAACAAAGTCGTTGCACAGAATATCGATTTGCTTCGCCTGCTTTTTGCGTTCTTTGTTTAGCCGGGTAATCAGCAGTCGCAGCCGTTTATTTCGTCTTTCGTCGTTCACCGCGTCCTCATGTCATATAGTCATAAAGTAATGGTTGGTGTCCCTTCTCACGCTGTTAAAATCGACCTTTACCGGCCTCGGCTTTAGGTGCCTGCTTTTAGCAGCAACCAGCCCCATAACTAACGTCCTATCAGTTTTATGGCGTTGCGCTCAAGGCCTGCTGTGTTGTTTGCCCGGCATTTCCTGCGTAATTGCGCTGTTTTTAGGACTTAACTCCCTGTTGCCTGCCCCAGCATATCATTGGCAGGGGCGGACAGGGTGGTTAGCCCCGAAGCCTGCTTCGGGGTCATTTTTCTTGAATCTTAAATTGACGCGCAGTGTCATCCCCGGGCAAATTTCTCTGTGACTTCTTGCCGTAATGGCTTGGCCATCCCTTTCGGGAGGCATCCCTTAGGGAGTGGCTAAAAAAATACGAGACCTATGTGGCTAAACTATCGGTTTCAACAACGGGAACAGCACAACGTCCCGTATGCTCGTCGCGCCCGTCAACACCATCACAAGCCGGTCTATCCCGATTCCAAGGCCACCCGCGGGCGGCATCCCGTATTTCAACGCCGTCACAAAATCGTGGTCCATTGTCGCCATCGTCTCTTTTTGTCCCCGAAGCTGCTGACGGAAATTCTCCTCCTGCACCGCCGGGTCATTCAGCTCAGTATAAGCGTTCGCTAATTCCATCCCCGCGATATACATCTCGAATCGCTCCGCAATCTCTGGCTGCCCCTTCTTTCGCTTCGTCAGGGGACACAACGCCGCCGGATAATCAATCACAAACGTCGGGTTAGTCAAATGCTCCTCGACCGTCTGCTCGAAAACCTCGTTGATTACCACCGCGTCGTCCATATTCTTATGCTCAATTTTCAGCGACTCCGCCTTTTTGCGAATGCCCCTGATATCCCCGATATCGCAGCCCGCGTATTCCTTCAAAAGCTCTGCGTATTTCGCCCGCTTCCAAGGCCGCGCAAAATCAACGGTTTTTTCGCCGAAAGTCGTCTTACTATCCTTGCAGTATTTCTCCACCAGAAGACAAATCATCTCTTCCGTTAAATCCATCATAATATTGTAGTCGGCGTACGCCTGGTACAATTCCAGCATCGTAAATTCCGGGTTATGCCGCGTGCTCAAACCCTCGTTGCGGAAGTTGCGGTTTATCTCAAAAACCTTCTCCATCCCGCCCACAAGCAGCCGCTTCAAAAACAGCTCCGGCGCAATCCTCAAAAACAAATCCATATCAAGCGAATTATGATGCGTGATAAATGGCTTCGCCGCTGCTCCCCCTGCTATCGTCTGCATCATCGGCGTCTCAACTTCCATAAACCCGCGACCCGTCAAATACTCCCTCACTGTCCGTATTATCGCGCTTCGTTTCCTGAATAATTCCATCACCTCTGGGTTCGCCCAAAGGTCAACGTATCGCTGCCTGTATCGCAAATCTATATCCGCAAGCCCGTGCCACTTCTCCGGCGGCTGCATCAGCGACTTGCTCAATAGAACAACCTCGTCCGCCCATATCGTTATCTCGCCCGTCTTCGTCTTCCCTAACCCGCCTGATGTCCCGATTATATCCCCAAGCTCGAGCAGCTTCATAAAACTCCACTTCGATTCCAGCAAGCTCTTGCTCAAGCCAACCTGTATCGCGCCTGAACTGTCTCTCAACGTAATAAATATCAGCTTGCCGATATCACGCAGTAAAATTATCCTCCCCGCGCATTTCGCTTTCTGGCCCTCTTCGCCGTCTTTGTATCGCGCCTTTGTCTGGGCCGCCGGCTCTGCCCCCTCATACCGCCCGCCATATGGGTCTATACCCATTTGTTTTATGGCATTTAACTTCTCCTGCCTCGCCTGTTCAAACCTGTCCGCCGTATCTTTGGAATTTTTAAATTCAGTCATTGGCTCTTGTTTAAGATTTAGGTATTGATATTTAGGGTTTCGCGCTTCGCGCCTGTTCTCGTATCAGTTTGCTCTTTATCACTAATATCCCCGTCGATAACTGCGGGTCAACCTCGACGGTCTGGGCAATCGTGTGTTTCTTCAAAGGCGAATTGGCATCGTCGTGCCCGGCATTCACAAGAACGTCGTTGTCCCGCTGCAACTCGAACATCTTGCGAAACTCATCACTTCGTAGCGACACCGCGACGTCCGGCCCAACGCCCCAGTCATTTTTGTTTTCTTTCTTCGCCTCGTCCTGGCTCTTTATTTTCTGACCCGAAGGCAGATACCAGTTTGCCATCGTGTATTTCAACTGCGAACCCTCGCCCGGATACATTGATATCCCCTGCACAACACCTTTACCGTGCGTCCGTTCCCCGACAAGCGTCGCCCGCTTGTGCGACGGGTCCGCAAGGGCGCCCGCGACTATCTCCGATGCGCTCGCCGAGCCGGCGTTAATCAGCACAACCATTGGGTATTTCGGATGTGTTCCCTTGCTGTGCGCCGTCGCGTATGACGGTATCCCGAACCGCGACCGCGTTATAACTATCAGCCCGTCATCTAAAAATTCGTCCGTAACGTCAACCGCGCTGTCGAAAAAACCACCGGGATTAAACCGCAAATCCAGTATCAATCCGCGCATCCCCGACGCCTCCAGCGACTTCAACGCCGCCTTTACATCTGCCGCAGTCGTCTCCGCAAAACTCGTCAGCCGAATGTACCCTATCTTGTCCTGCTCGTCAACCATCCGCAGCCATTTGCCTTCGCCGCTCCTCTGCAACCCCCTAAGTGTAGGAACCACTATCTTGGCGCGAGTCAGCGTTATATCACGCGTGGGGTCTTTGCCGTTGCGACGAATCGTCAGCGTAACCTTCGTCCCCGCCGGCCCTTTTATACGACTGACCGCGCACGAAAGCGGCACATCCTTTGTAGGCATACCATCAACCTTTTCTATCACGTCTCCAACGTCAATCCCCGAGCTATACGCGGGTGTATCAGGCAGCAAACTTCCAACCGTAAGCTGTCCGCTTTGCCTCGATATTTCTATTCCTATCCCCGTAAACTCATTCGTCATCTGCTGTTCAAATTCCGAAACATCTCTCGGCCAGACCAGAATCGTATAAGGGTCGAGCGTCAAAAATGATGCCTCTGAAAACTGAGCGATCACAACCCCCTCTGGCATCCTGGCGCTCGTCAGATTTCGCTCCAAAACCTTCTCGAATGCCGATATAAAGCTGTCTTTGCTCCCACCCTCGGGCCAGTTATTTACTTCATCTTCCAGCGAAACCATCGCCAAACCAAACGTTGCTATCGCGTTGGCATCCGGCTTGAAATCCTTGAAACTCTCTCCCAGCACCGCCACCCGGTTATTCGGCTCGGTTTTGCGATCTTCAATAATCTCACCGCCGCCTTCAGGACCGGGTATTAGCATCGCAGACGGGGCAGCCGACGCTGTCCCGGCTGTGTTCGTATCCCGCAACGACGTCAGCGTCCCTACCACATCCGCAAGTAATCTGCATCGCCGAATCCCCTTCGACGCCATTTCACGGTAGTCAATCTTGCTTATATAACGAAAACTCAGCTCGTCAACCGCCCGAACAAATATCCGCCTCTTTACGCTCTCCAGCCGCTGCTTGCCCGTCTCGCACGGACTATCCTGAAACGAACCAGCTATCTCCGCCTTGGTTATCAACTGCTCCGCGTAATCCGAGTATGCCTTGTTGTTCGGCTCAAGAGCGGCAAGCCAGCTGTAACACGTCATATACGCGTCAAGCCACTTACCCCTCCGCTCATATCTCGTCGCCTCCGCCTTGGCCCTGGCAATCGCGTCCAGCAAACACGGCTCATTCAATAACCTCTGCTTCTGCTGCTCATCCGCGAATTCCATCGTCCGAACCACCGCCGCCAATATGGCCGTAGGGCCGCGCGTCTGTTCATGGTCGTTGGCGTCCGTTTCCAGCTTCGTCGGGTCGGTTTCTTCCAGCCATCGCTGGGCAAACGCCAGCATATTTTCCAGAACATTGTTGCCATCCGGGGGCTTGCTCGCCTTTAGTCGCTCAAATTCCGCCAGCTGTTCCTTGTAGGCGGTATCTCGCTGCGCCTGCCGGCTCTTCTGCATCCGCTGCCACTGAGCCACTATATCATTCAACTCTTCGACCGGCTTCCAACCCTTTTGAACGCCACCCGACTCCTCTACTACCTTGCCTGCCTCATCAAACTTGCCCTTCTCAATAAGCCCGCAGACCAGCTCCACAACCTCTCGTTCGCTGTTGAAATCAGCCTCCGTGGATGCAATTCCGCACGGCTCCCCAACCTCCGCCGGACGATTAATCTCCAAGCCATGCGGCGCAGCCCACAGACATATCGCCGCCGCGCAAAATCCAATTATTATCATCGCGGGCCATAAAACCCGCGACCTTATCCAAAACCCGCGACTAACCTGCATAGAATATCTCTCAACAAGACGCTGCTTTTTCGCCAGCGTCAATCATAAATCATAAATCAAAAATCATAAATTGAAAATGTCTTACAGGCACTCGCCCGCCTTGCCCGCGCATCCCAACACGTGCAGCTTGTGCTTTACCATCGCCTTTATCGCGTCTCTGGCCGGCCCCAAATACTTCCGCGGGTCAAACTCGCTCGGCTTCTCCGCGAACACCTGCCGAATCTTGGCCGTCATCGCCAGCCGCAAATCCGTATCTATATTAACTTTACAGATCCCCAGTTTGGAGGCCTCGGTTATTGCCGATTCGGGCACACCCATCGCGTTCGGCATCTTGCCGCCGTATTTGTTAATCAGGTCCACAAATTCCTTCAAAACGCTGCTTGAGCCGTGCATCACCAGCGGGAAACCTGGCAGTAATCTCTGAATCTCTTTTATCCTGTCAATCGCGAGCTTCGGCACACTCTTAAACTTGTATGCCCCATGGCTCGTTCCTACCGCGACCGCTAACGAATCGACGCCGGTCTTTCCGACGAATTCCACCGCCTGCTTGGGGTCCGTCAGGTGTTTCTCGACATCATCAACGCCAACGACGTGCTCCTCGATGCCGCCAAGCTGCCCAAGTTCCGCCTCAACCACTACCCCGTGTTTGTGTGCGTATATAACTACTTCCTTGGTCATCCTGATGTTCTCTTCGAAGGGGAACTTCGAGGCGTCTATCATCACCGACGTAAACCCGTCATCGACGAACTGCTTGCACGTCTCGAAGTTGTCGCCGTGGTCAAGGTGCGTCGCGATTGGTATATCCGGGTTTTCCTTCACTGCCACGTTCATTATCGCGGTCAAATAGCTGTTGCTCGCGTATTCGCGGGCGCCCTTCGACACCTGCAAAATCAACGGCGCCTTCTCCTCTGCTACCGCCTCTATGATACCCTGTGTGATTTCCATATTGTTGACGTTGAACGCCCCAACTGCGTAGCCGTGCTTATAGGCCATCTCAAACATCTTCTTCGTCGTTACCAATGGCATAAAAATCTCCTTAGTTTTAAGTTTCAAGTTCTTGGTTTTGAGTTCGGTAGTATAACGCTACCTTATGCTAATTTCAAACCAATTCGTAACTCCGAGAGGGGGAAGATTTTTTGTTTTAACCACTCCCGTAAGGGACGCCTTTCGGCGGGATTTGGCCACAAACCCCGGCAAGCTATAGGCCGGGGGTGTCTTAGCGGCGGAAAATTCTAATTAAAATTCTCTGTGCTCTTTGTGCCCTCTGTGGCTAAAATAAAGAAGTTGTTTGCTCTCAGCCTGCCCTGCGTAGCTTTAGCGAAGCAGGGTGGCAAAAAGAAAGCTATGTGGCAAAGATAAATCGAATGGGTAAGGGATGCTGAAGATATTTTTGTGGCTGCGATACCTTAGGAAGAGGAGGGTAGTGCTGCTGAGTATCGCGGCGGTTGCGCTTTCAACGGCGCTTCTGATAGTAGTTGCCAGCTTATTCAACGGGTTTATAAACGCATTTGAGCAGAGTGCGGTTGACGGTATGGGAGACGTTGTTTTGTCGCCTGGGAAGAATTTTGCGGGGTACGCGGAGCTTGAGAAGCGATTGGAGGAGATTAAATCGGTAGAGGCGGCGACGGCGATGTTGTCTGCGCAGGGGCTTTTGCATTTAGGCAAGGGCAACGTTCGGGCGGTTGAGATTTGGGGTATTGAGCCGGCAAAATTCGGTAAGGTGACGGCGTTTGATAAGTCGTTACTGAAGGGCCAGACAAAAACGACTCCTGACCCCTTTTCTTCTACAATGGGTTATATTGGGATAGGTGTTCTGGCTGAGCCGAATGAACAGACCGATGAATATGATGTCAACGGCGCGGAAAGAATGATTGGACAACAGTTCGTAATTACGACTGGCTCAACCAATGACGGGAAAGACGGTGGACAGAAGTTCAGACGCAAGACCATACAGTTTACGATGGCGGACGCTGTATTTACGGGGATTTATTATTTTGACAGCCGGCTGGTGTATTTGCCAATAGAGCAGTTGAGCAGGACGGTTTATCCGGATTCACAGGAGCCGGTTGCGGGGCGTATTCAGATTAAACTTCGTGGCGGGGCTGACGCGGAGGTCGCGATAGCGCAGATTCGCGGCGTGTGGAAGGTTTTCGCTTCGGAGAAACTCAGGTGGGAGGATTACCAGATAGAGTCAACGATAACAGAGACATCGAGGCAGATGCAGAGCCGGTTCGTGGCGGAGATTCGCAAGCAGATGGGGGTTTTGCTTTTGATATTCGGGGTGATTAGCTTGAGCGCGGTGCTATTGATATTCTGCATATTTTATATGATTGTGGAGACACGCCGGAAGGACATCGCGATAATGAAAAGCTGCGGGGCCGACAGCGGGTCTATCGCATTGATATTTGTCGGGTTCGGCGCGTTTGTCGGCATACTTGGAACGCTGTTAGGGACCGTAGCCGGGTACATAGTTACGAAGAACATCAACGAGGTCGAGGGCTGGATAAGGGTCGCGTTCGGTTTGAAATTGTGGAAAGCGAGCGTTTATATGTTCAGCAGGATACCGAGCGAGGTCTATTGGCAGGCGGTATGGTGGATAGTTTTATCGGCGATACTGGGAGCGGCGATTGGCGCGGTTATACCGGCGTTGTCGGCGGCGTTTACGCGGCCGGTAAATGTTCTTCGATATGAATAAGCGGATTTAATATTGTATAAGCTGATATTGGCATTTCGTTATCTTTATCGCAGGCGGATAAGTTATCTTGCGCTTGCGGCGGTTGCGCTATGCGTTTTTATCGTCGTTGTAGTTATGACGGTGATGGACGGGCTGGTTGGGGATTTCAAACAGAAGAACCATAATTACACGGGTGATTGTGTTGTGGGGACGGAGTCGCTTGTCGGGTTTGCGTATTACGAGGACTTCGCGAGGATTGCGGAGAAGGCAAGTTACGTTGAGGCGGTGACGCCTGTGATTAAGAGTTACGCTCTTGTTGGAACGGAGGGTTCGGGGCGGAATATCGGTGTGGAATTGATGGGTGTTGAGGCGGCAAGCTACAGCAGGGTAACGGGTTTCGGGCGGACGCTGTATTATCATAAAGGCGACGCATCGAAGGCGTTTGAGGCGGGGAGCGATTCAAATCTTCCCGGTTTTGTAATCGGCGCGGACCTGTGGGGTGGTCGGAATGAAAAGGGTGAGTATTATTATGCCCCAAACCCTGATGCGACGGCGTTGTCTGTAACCTGTTTTCCGCTGACGGCGAAAGGCGCACTGGCCAAGGCGGGGACGGACGCGGTGAATACGAAGACGTTTTATTTCAGCGATTGTTCGCAAAGCGGGCTGGCGAGGGTGGATGGGTCGATTATTTATCTGCCATTTGAAGAGGCGCAGACACTTTGCGGGATGACTGAGCCGGTGAAAAGGGCGTCGTGGATTCATATCAAGTTCAAGCCGGGGACAAACATCGAAGATGGATGCCGGCAGGTTCGCCAGATGTGGGCGAAGTTCTACGATGAGCATAAAGGGAAAGATAATGCGGAGTTGCTTTCGCAGGTGAGTGTGCGGAGCTGGAAGGAGCACAGGCGAGAAAGCATCGCGGGGATGGAAAAGGAACAGGCGATGCTGATGATGATGTTCGGGCTGGTGGGGCTGACGACGGTGTTTATTGTTTACGTGGTCTTCTATATGATTATCAGTCACAAGACCAAGGACATCGGCATTCTCAAGAGCATAGGGGCATCGTGCGGCGACGTGATTGTTTTGTTTTTGGGTTTTGCGGCGGGGCTTGGCGTTGTGGGTTCGGCAGTGGGGGTCGCAGGCGGGATACTGTTTTTGCGGAATATAAACAGGATAGAGGGCTGGTTGTTTGAGCGGTTCGGTTTTCAGTTGTGGGACCGGACAATTTACGCGATAGGCGAGATACCGCATCGATTGGATTTGACGATGTTGGCGGTGGTGACAGGTTGTGCGATTTTGGCGTGTTTGGCGGGCGCGGCATTGCCGAGCGTGAGCGCGGCGAGGGCCAGGCCGGCGGATGTTTTACAGGTGAGCCAGTTATGAGTAAAGACGGATTTATAATAGAGGCACAGGGTATTCATAAAATGTACCGGATGGGAGCGGCGCAGGTGCAGGTTTTGAAGGGGGCCGACATCGCGGTCAAAAAGGGTGAGTTCGTGGCGATAGTCGGGGCGTCGGGCAGCGGCAAGAGCACACTGCTGCATATACTCGGCGCTCTTGACAGGCCTGATAAAGGGGTAGTGCGATTTGAAGGGCGGGACCTGAGCGGGATGGGCGGGGGCGAGTTGAACGAATACCGCAATAAAATGATTGGGTTTGTTTTTCAGTTTTATCATTTATTGGACGAATTAAATGTGCTGGAAAACGTGATTTTGCCCGCGATGGTGCCTTCGGGGATAATTGGGTGGATGTCGAAGCGGGTGGGCGTGAAAAAGCGCGGGCGGGAACTGCTGAAAGCGGTTGGCCTTGAAGAAAGGGCGACGCACAAGCCGTATCAGTTATCGGGAGGAGAGCGGCAAAGAGCGGCGATAGCGAGGGCGCTGGTCAATGAGCCGAGGTTGCTTTTGGCGGACGAGCCGACAGGTAATCTTGACTCCGCGACGGGAAATGGTATTCTGGAGTTGCTGGAAAGATTGAATCGTGCGGGTCAGACGATAGTTATGGTAACGCACGATGAAAGGGTTGCCAAGCGCGCCGGGCGGACGATAACGCTGGCGGACGGCAGAGTAAAGTAAAAAGCAACCATAGATTACACGGAAATTAAAGTAAAAGGAACAATGGTGAGGTTATGGCGTTGAAGATTTGGCTTGGCGATAAACTTGTCGATGAGCAGGACGCGAGGATATCCGTTTTCGACCACGGGTTGCTTTACGGAGACGGTGTATTCGAGGGGATACGGATTTATAACAAGAGGATATTCGAGTTTGAGGCGCATATCACGCGTCTTTACAACTCGGCCAAAGGGATTCGCCTGGATATACCTATGAGCCGGGAAAAGCTTATGGAGGCGACTCGCAAAACGGTTGAAGCCAACGGGATTATTGACGGCTACATCCGGCTTGTTGTTACCCGCGGAGTGGGGTCGCTGGGGCTTAATCCGTTTACCTGTGAGACGCCGACGGTTTTCATTATCGCGGACAATATCCAGTTGTACCCGCAGGAGCTTTACGATACGGGGATGAAGATAATCAGCGCGACGACAGTGCGTAATCATCCGCTGGCGATACCGCCGCAGGCAAAGAGCTTGAATTACCTGAATAATATCCTGGCCAAGATTGAGGCGTTGGACAGGGACGTGCCCGAGGCGATAATGTATAACCACGAGGGATACGTCGCGGAGGCGACGGGTGACAACGTGTTTACGGTGCGGAAGGGTGTTGTTTATACGCCGCCCGCCGAGGCCGGTGGTCTTGAGGGGATAACGCGGGAGGTTGTGATTCGGCTGGCGAAAAAAGAAGGTATAGAGGTAATCGAGAAGAACCTGACGAGATTTGATTTGTATATCAGCGACGAACTGTTTTTGACGGGTAGCGCGGCGGAAGTCATCGGTATCGTGGAGATAGACGGCCGGGTAATCGGCGACGGCAGGCCGGGTCCCGTTACGAAACAATTAAGAGACAAGTTCTTCCGGTACGCACACGGAAAGGAGAAGTAGTCCCCGCTGCTGTCTTGCGACAGCAAGACGCGGGACTGCGGGTCGGCGCAATGCAATCATCGACACAAACAGGTGGTCGTTCACTTCATTGTTTTTCCATTATCGAAGAAGAACTTACGCGGGTGAAGGTGTTGATTGAACGGGATTTGCGGGATTGCAGCGAGCCGGTTCGGAGTTTGGTTGCCTGTGTGAATGCCGGGCAGGGCAAGATGATAAGGCCCGGGCTGGTTTTGCTTTCGGGCGTGGCGTGCGGAGGGGTGACGGAGAATCATATAAAAGCGGCGGCGATTTTCGAGATGATGCATAACGCGACGCTTCTGCACGACGACGTTGTGGATGAGGGGGAAAGCCGGCGAGGAGTTCCCACGATAAACAGCGTTCACGGGAATGAGTCGGCGGTTTTGTTAGGCGATTTTCTGCTTGGCCGGGTAATACAGATGTGCGTTGGGCTGAACAAGCGAGTTGCGGAGATAATCGCGTTATCGGCTATGCGGACCTGCGAAGGAGAGCTTAGGCAGATATCGCAAAGGGGTAACTGGTCGCTGGACGAGTCGGAATATATCGAGATAATAGCCGGAAAGACGGCGGCGTTGTTTGAGGGGGCTTGTGCGACGGGGGCGATGCTTGCGGGAGCCGGCGAATCGACGGTGCAGGCACTGGCGGCTTACGGGCGCAACACGGGTATCGCGTTTCAGATTACCGATGATTTGCTTGATTTGGTCGGGGAGCAGGACAAAACGGGCAAGCCGGTCGGCAGCGATCTCGATCACAGTAAGCTGACGCTTCCGCTGATACATTTTCTAAAAACCGCAGGCGAAGCAGATAAGCAAAAGGTAAAGCAGATTTTGTTGCATAAAACCGGGGACGCCGAGAGGATGAAACTGCTCGAAAAGTTGAATTCCTGCAAGAGTATCGAATACTCGAGGAGGCGAGCGAAAGAGTTTGTCGAGGGGGCGATTGCGGCGTTGGCGGCAGTGGCGGATAGTGACGGTAACAAAACCCTTGTCGAGACGGCGAGATTTGTCGCGGGACGGATGGTTTGACTAATATATCGACAGCAAGTAAAAAGGCCGGCTTTTAGAAGCCGGCCTTTTTTGTGCAACTTGGACAATCAGGTAATCAATGGTGTTAGAATTTCCAGTTTATGCCCGTACCGATGCCCCAACTATCACCGGTGAACTGGACCTCCCCAAACAGGGAAGTGTTAGCGGCCAATTCGGCCTGTGCGCCGACATAGCCACCGAATACGGATTTTTCTTTTATGTCGGATGATCCACCGGCAGCGTCGACTTTTCCCCGCACCCACTGCAGAAGAGGTCCGCCATAAATCGAGAGGCCATTGCTGATCTGGTAGTTTGGCCCGACGGCGACCACGATGTCGTAGGGTTTCACCCTGACCGTCTCACCGGCAATTTTATCATCAGACCTTAACCAATTAATTTGGAACAGGGCGCCCCAGTCGAGTTTGTCCTGCTTCAGGAAGGTGTATTTTGTTCCGAGACCCCAGGCGAACCCGTAGTCGCCGCTGAAATTATCTGCTTTGGCGTTGCCGGTTCCGAGGCGGACAAAACCTTTCAGGTCATCCATAACGCCATAACCCAAGTTGGCCGTAATCATGTTCGTTTTGAAGTGGGTACTTGAGTCCTCGATTTTGACTTTCGTATCAGCATAGGCGTAATCGAGACCGACTCCAAATTGGCCTGCTTTGAGGTCAGCCGTTGGAGTTCCCAGTGGCGCCAGGGCTATAGCTGCTGAACCGCTCAGAGCAAGGGCAGCAAGGATGACAACCACAAGTGACAATTTTTTGTTCATAATCTACTCCTTTCTAAAAAAGTTTCCTTCGAGTGCCACTTCAAAAAAGCGTTGAGTAAGCGGCTAAAGCGATTCCGATCGCAACCGATTTTCTCAAATCGCAACACCTTCAAATAACAGAAATATACAACATATCGGCATAAATCAAGTCAAAAGTCCAATTTTTCCGGATTACTAATACTGGTAAAGCAATTCTGGGCAAAAGAAAAGCCGGCCTGTTTCAGGCCGGCTTTATTGGTTTTTTACCGTCAGAGAGGCAATTTATTAGAATTTGTACTTTACGGTGAGTTCTACCCAGTCAATGTCATGGTCCGGAGAGACGCCCTTATTGCCATTGTCTTCCATAGTAATCTGGTGCCAATAACCGGGGGTGAAAGTAAGATTGTTGCCGAGGTCAAAGTCGGTTGAAACGCCCATCGCAACGTGTGTCCAGTCGCTGGTGGTGTAAGCTCCACCTGGTCTCGGGTCAACATGGTTGTTGTAAACCGTTTCTACGTGGAAGTTGAGGTCCTGCTTTGGAATTTCAGCAGAGATACTCTCGAGCGGCAGGGCATAGTCGAGCATAAATACATGAGCACAGCCCTGGTAAGTTCCGCCATTGGGATTTGCGCCGCCAACGACGGTATTACTCATGCTTGGCCAGGCCTGTATGAAGGCATATCCCGGCACAAGTCCTTTGACGCCGAGCAGTTTCGGGAAAGCAACTCCCGCGTAGACTTCCTGAAGGTCGATGCATTGATCGGAGTGTGCTGCGCTCATTTGCGGGTAGTTAAAGTACCTGTAGCCGACCTTATACATAGTGGCAAGAGTTTCTTCGGGGTCAATAGCGCCTGCATAATACAGCGAATAATCGAATCTCTTGCCGAGTTCATTGCCGCCGCCGTTTGCCTGGTGATAAACGGTTTCAAGGTGGAAACCAGAACCAAACAGGTCGAGGTCGATGAAGGGATTTATGGCACTATCAGCGCCATAAGTGACGTAGCCGCGCCATACGTGCAGGGAGTCATAGGTTATTCCGAAAAAGCCGTGGAGGTCGCCTTCCGCGGCGAGCACCGGGGCAACCATGCCAAACAAAACCACAGCGGTTAACAAAACCAGTTTTTTCATTTCTTTCATCTCCTTAAAAAAACTCTCACATAATAATTTTACTATGCTTTTATCCACTCCCTCGGCACCGCGCCGAGAGGTTAAGGCAGTATAACAACACTGATAAGGTGGGCAAGTAAATTTTTATTTTTTTTGCCTGCCCCATAAGAAAACCCCGTTTTCGCCCATACGACACTACGAACGGCTGTTTTATAGGCCTATGTTTTGAGATATTTTTATCTTCGAGCTTTACGCTGTCAAGGAAATTACCATTTTCCTGTTTTTCTTGCTTCTGCCTTCGGGAAGTTTTTCAAGGGAGCGGTGAATTTTTTGAGGTCTTCTTCGGGCAGTTCGTAATCGGTTAGTTTTCCAGACAAAAAAGCATCGTAGCCGGAGAGGTCCATAAGGCCGTGTCCGCTGTAGCTGAACAGGATGACCTTTTCCTTGCCTTCTTCCTTGGCTTTATTGGCCTCATCGATGGTCGCGGCGATGGCGTGGCTGGTCTCTGGGGCACAGATAAACCCTTCTGTTTTTGCCCAGGTCATGGCCGCTTGATAACATTTGGTCTGCGGATATGCCTTTGGTTCGATTAATCCTTCAACTGCGGCCTGACTGACGAGAGGGGCCATTCCGTGGTAACGCAGGCCGCCCGCGTGAATGGGGGCGGGGATAAAGGTATGTCCGATTGTGTACATCGCAAGCAATGGCGTAGTTCCCGCCGTGTCGCCGAAGTCGTATGAGAATGGCCCGCGAGTCAGGGAGGGGCAGGGGCTCGGCTCGATGGGCATAATCTTGATATTTGCGCCGTTGATTTTGTCGGTGACGAACGGGAACGAAAGTCCGGCGAAGTTGGAGCCGCCGCCCGCGCAGCCGATGACGATATCGACTTTCTTTTCGCCCGCGAGTTTGAGTTGCTTTTTGGCTTCCTGGCCGATGATTGTCTGATGGAGCAGAACGTGGTTTAGGACGCTTCCGAGCGAATAGCGGGTTTTGCCGGAAGGGTCTGTTACGGCTGCTTCGACTGCCTCGCTGATGGCGATGCCGAGTGAGCCGGGGGTGTTTGGCATTTCTGCGAGGATTTTTCTGCCGGCGTTTGTTTCATTGCTCGGGCTTGCGACGCAATTTGCGCCCCAGACCTGCATCATAAGTTTTCTGAAGGGTTTCTGGTCGAAGCTGATTCGGACCATATAGACCTTGCACTCAAGGCCAATCAGCTGGCAGGCAAAGGCGAGCGCGCTACCCCATTGTCCTGCGCCTGTTTCGGTGACGAGCCGTTTGATGCCGAACTGCTTATTGTACCAGGCCTGCGGGACGGCTGTATTTGGCTTGTGGCTGCCCGGGGGGCTGGTGCTTTCGTCTTTGTAGTATATGCGGGCCGGTGTTTTGAGGAATCTTTCGAGGTAAACCGCCCTTCGCAGGGGTGCCGGCCGCCATCTGTAGAGGATATCGAGGATTTCCTCTGGGATATCAATCCAGCGTTTTGTGCTGACTTCCTGCTCGATGAGGTTCATCGGGAAGACCGGTGCCAGCATTTCGGGGCCGATGGGTTTGCCATCGGGTCCCAGTGGCGGCAGCGGCGGCGTGGGCAGGTCGGCGGCGAGGTTGTACCATTTGCGGGGTATGTCTTTTTCTTTCAGATGAATTTTAACGTCCATTTTTTTATCTCCAAGTCGAATTGCGGTTATATTTAGCCAACTTATAAGGCCTTTATTGCTAAAACATTAGGGCGCATCTGTCAAGAAAATTTATTCACTATTTTTGGGCCTTACCTGGGGTATTTAGCGGACAGCGGGTAGCGTATAGCGGATAGTTACAGCGGAACGGAAGACGGTTTAGATTGCGGATTGATAATTGACAGTGAGTGCGCGAGGATTTATAGTCAATTTAACAAGTTTAAGGCCGGAAGATGCAGCTTTTGTATTATAATGTAAGTATGGTGTCCCAAAATTTTTGATGGTGTGATACATTTAATCTAACAGAAGACCAATAGTAACTCGCATCATATAGCAGGAAATGGGCACATGAGCAGAGTAGTCGTAAGTGAAAAGATATTGGGTTGGGCATTAGACCGTTCTGGTCTGACCTTGTCTGATTTAGAGGGTAAGTTTCCTAAATTGCGTCAATGGGTAGATGGTCAAAGTTTCCCTACGCTTCGACAATTGGAATCCCTCGCTAAAGCCACTCTGACACCGTTTGGCTTTTTCTTCCTCAAAGAACCACCCGAAGAACAATTTCCTATACCATACTTCCGAACATTCGGCGACGAAGCATCTTATGGACATAGCCCTGATCTTCTTGAGACCATTCATACGATGCAACGACGGCAGGACTGGTTACGAGAATACTTGTTTGATCAAGGCGCTGAAGCGTTGGCATTTGTGCGGTCTATGCGGCTTAGCGAACCACCTGCGTCGGTTGGTCAACGAATAAGAGAAGCGATTCATCTGGATATAGGATGGGCTTCTCGACAAACTTCTTGGACGGAAGCACTTATAGTACTTCGCGAAGCTATGGAAAATGCAGGGATTTCAGTGGTTGTTAACGGAGTTGTAGGGAACAACACGCACCGCAAGCTTGATACAGACGAATTCCGCGGGTTTGTTCTGATTGACGATAGAGCACCGCTGGTATTTGTCAATGGCGCTGATGGCAAAGCCGCTCAGATGTTTACGCTCGCGCATGAATTGGCACACGTGTTCTTTGGTAGCAGTGCCGCATTCGATCTTCGTGAGATGTCTCCGGCAAGCGACCCAACGGAACAGGCATGCAACAGGGTGGCAGCAGAGTTCCTTGTTCCGGAACAACAGATTCGACAGATATGGCCTTCTATTCGGAACGAAACAGAACGTTTTCAATCGATTGCAAGAGAGTTCAAGGTCAGTGCAATAGTTGCCGCTCGTAGGGCCTTAGACTTAGGCCTGATTGTAAAAAGCGAATTTATGACATTCTATCATGAATACCTGAATGATGAACGACGTCACGTTGCCCTTCGCTCAGAGGGCGGCGATTTCTACGCAACTCAAAATCTTCGAATAGGACATCGGTTTGCTTTAGAAGTGGCTCGGGCGGTCAAGGAGGGCAAGCTTCTCTATTCTGAAGCTTATCGATTGACAGGGTTATACGGAAAGACATTCGATAGCTATGCGGCTTCTCTTGGATTTGGGAGGTCGTAGCGATGGACCGATCTGTGTACATTCTTGATACCAACGTGTTCATTGAGGCCGCAAATCGTTATTATGCATTCGATATAGCCCCTCCATTCTGGGATAGTTTGCTTCAGCATGCGGATAATGGCATTATTGAAAGCATAGACTGGGTTAAGAAAGAGTTAGAGAAAGGAAAAGGTAAAGAAGGAGAGGAAGATGAACTTGCCATATGGGCCGAGGGTGGCTTCAGTCACGCATTCTGCTCGACGGACGAAAAAGATGTCATTGAATCTTATGGGAGGATCATGAGCTGGGTGCAGAGCCAGCCCCAGTATTCCGACGCAGCCAAGGCCGATTTTGCTAAAGGAGCAGATGGGTGGCTAGTGGCTTACGCTGTGGCCAAAGGGCGTGTGGTTGTAACCCATGAAGTTCCGAAGGTTGATATAAGAAGAAAGGTCCCGATACCAAATGTATGCGAACCATTCAATGTACGTTATATTGACACGTTCGTAATGTTGCGAGAGTTGGGAGTACGGTTTTCATAGACGCTTCCAATCTAAACAACTGAAATCCGGGGACATCCCAATAATTTATCCACCGAAGTTTTTCTTCCGTAAGGGATGGCCAAGCCACAAAACTTAAAACTCAAAACCGTCTCTGCGTTCTCCGCGGCCTTCTCCGCCGTCCGGTGGAATTTACTTCATCATTGGACGTTGGATATTCGATATCGGTTATTCGACCCGTCCTCTGTCTTCTGTCATCCGTCCTCTGTTTTCCGTCTGTGGTCTTGTGTCTTGCGTCAGTGTCGGCCTGGCGAATCCTCATTCCCCCAACTAAAAACTCAACACTCAAAACTAAAAACCCCCCAGTTTTACAATTAATTCCGCTAATATATCGAACTGAAAAAACCTGTACAAAATTGCACAAAATCGCCCACTTTTGCCTCACTTTTTGTCAAAATGACCTCACTTTTCATCAATTTGACCCCAATTTGGCTAACTTTTCGAGCACTTTCTGAGATGAAAATTTTTTTTCACCCTACCTATTTTACCCTGAGCAAGCGCAGCACGTCGAAGGGCTTCTCCATATCCCCCATCTTCGTTAATCTGGGCAATCTGTAACGTTTATCCGTCTATTTCTTCTCAAAGTTTTTTACGAAAATCGTAAAATAATAAGTGTATCTTATGCTATCTTTCACTTTTTACAAATATTCTGCCAGCGTTAAGATAAATCGACAGCCATCGAAGACAAGCGTATAATGGCGGCAATGGTTTTGAGCAAAGGTGAAAAGACGTTGTTTGGCAAAAGCGAACAGGCAAGGATGTCTGCGGCTGCGCCGTTGGCGGTTCGGATGAGGCCGAGGACTCTGGATGAGTTCGCGGGGCAGGGGCATTTTATCGGCGAAGGGAAATTGCTTAGGCGGATATTAGAGGCCGACGCCTTGAGCAGCTTGATATTTTACGGCCCGCCTGGGGTGGGAAAGACGTCGCTGGCAATGGTGATTGCCAACCAGACAAAGGCGGAATTTCGATATATCAGCGCACCGGCGGCGAGCGTAAAAGATATCCGGGACGTTATAGCGGAGGCGAAAGACCGATTAGCGTCGTCGAGTAAGCGAACCGTCTTGTTTATCGATGAAATACACCGTTTCAACCGGGCACAGCAGGACGTGCTGCTGGATGACGTGGAATCGGGGGTAGTGATATTCATCGGGGCGACGACGGAGAACCCGTTTTTCGCGGTTAATTCGCCATTGATTAGCAGAAGCACGGTGTTTCATTTCGAGCCATTGAGCGAAGATGATATTGTCGGGCTGTTGAAGCGGGCGATAGCCGACAAGGAGCGAGGGCTTGGCAAGTATAAGATTGAGGCGGAAGACAAGGCCCTGAAGTATCTTGCGGCGGTATGCGACGGCGACGCAAGAAAAGCGTTGAATGCGCTGGAAGTGGGGGTTTTGTCGCAGAGGCGAACCGATAAAGTAAAATTTGATTTGCAGACGGCCAAGGACTCGATTCAGGGCAAGACAATCGATTATGACGGGACTGGCGATACACATTACGATTTGGCGAGCGCGTTTCAAAAGAGTATGCGAGGCAGCGACCCTGACGCGACGGTTTACTGGCTCGCCAGAATGATTGCGGGCGGGGAGGACGTGCGGTTTATCGCCAGAAGAATCGCAGTTTGTGCGGCGGAAGACGTGGGCAACGCGGACCCGATAGCGACGGTGTTGGCGGCGTCGGCGGTGCATATAAGCGAGTTTGTGGGGCTTCCTGAGGCGCAATTAGCATTGGCCCAGGCGGCGATATACGTGGCGTGCGCGCCGAAATCGAATGCCTCGTCGGCGGCGATAGGCAGCGCGATTGGCGATGTTCAAAATGAGAAGACCGTGGCGGTGCCTAAGCATTTGAAGGACAGCCATTACTCGGCGGCGAAAAAGATGGGCTTCGGGGCGGAATATAAATATCCGCACAGTTTTGAGGGCGGTTTTGTGGTGCAAGAATACCTGCCCGGTGATATAAAGAAGAAATACTACAAGCCGAGCGAACGGGGATATGAAAAAAATATTCAGGCTTATTTACAAAAGCTCGAAATACTGATAAAAGATAACAAGGCCAAAGGGATTGAACGGCCGAATGGAGCAGGGTAACGGTTGAATGGAGTACCATATGGACAAGGCGCAGTTGCGGCTGGAGTTGCAAAAGTGTCTGGCAGGTATATCGGCTGAGCAGCGGAAAGAGAAAAGCCGAAGGGCGTGTCGAAATCTGATTGCGACGCCTGAGTTTCAAAACGCCTCTACAGTAATGATGTATATGTCGCTTCCGCACGAGCTTGATACGTCGGAGGCGATACTTTGTGCCTGGCAGCTGGGCAAGACGGTGGTTGTGCCGAAGGTTTCCTGGCAGCAGAGGCATATGATACCCGTGCAGATAAACTCATTGGAGACGGGTTTTTCGGAGGAGGTTCCGGGCTTGCGAAATCCGACAACAGGAGCGCCGGTTCCATTTGAGGATATTGATATGGTGGTGGCGCCCGGTCTTGGGTTTGACCGCAAGGGCAATCGGCTCGGGCGCGGGGGGTCGTATTACGACAGGTTTTTCACCAACAAGGAATTGAAGGCGCCGAAATGCGGTTTCGCATTTTCGGAGCAGGTGATAGAAACGGTGCCGGTGACGGAGCACGACGTGCCGGTTGGTATGCTGGTTACCGATGAGGAAGTGCTGTATTTTGGCAAGGACAAACCGGCATCCGGCGTCAAGGCCAAAAAGACGAGAGTGAGCAGGCAGGACAAATAAAAGGAGATTGAAATGGCTGTTTATCCGGGTGGTTACAATGAGCATCGTTCGGCTCAGATTCGCAGAATTTTGTATATTTCGATAGTTGTAATTGTGGTGGGCGTTATCGCGATAGCGGGATATATTCTTTTGCGGAATCGAGGCGGTTCACAGAAGGTTGCGCCTGCGCAGGTGGCTGGTCAGCCGGCATCGCCTGTTGCGCAAACGGAACCGGGCGTTGCGAAACCAGAAGTCGCAGCGCCGGTTACGATGGATGCCAACAGCTCGGTTGTGTCGGCGCAGATTGCCCAGGCGATGGAACTGCTGAATCAGCCGACGCCTAAAGTTATCGAGGCGAGGGACCGGCTTAATGAGCTATTGCCCCTGGCGCAGGGACAGGAGCTTGTGTTTATCAAGGGGCAGCTTGCGTCCCTTGCGGACAAATGGCTGTTCAGCAAAGTTGTGTACCCCGAGGACAAACTGTGCGCAAGTTACAAGGTCAAGCCGGGCGATATGCTCTCGACGGTCGGCAAACAGCACAACGTGCCGTATGAGGTTTTGATGCAGATAAATAATATCGCAAAGCCGGAGGCACTTCAGGCGGGCGTGGCGATAAAGGTAATCAACGGGCCTTTCCACGCGAGGGTCTATCGCTCAACGTTTACGATGGATTTGTATCTGCAGAACACTTATGTGAAGAGTTTTCTGGTGGGGCTGGGCAAGTCGGGGATGGAAACGCCGACAGGGCGATGGCGTGCGAAAGAAGGCGGCAAACTGATACAGCCGATTTGGACGGACCCTGTGACCGGCAAGACGTATCATCCTGAAGACCCTGATTATCCGCTTGGTTCGCGGTGGATAGGTCTTGAGGGCCTTGAAGGGGCGGCGGTGGGCAAGACGGGTTTTGCGATTCACGGCACGAAGAACCCTGAGCAAATCGGGACGCCTGGTTCTCAGGGATGTATTCGGCTGCACAACGGCGACGCAATACTGGTATATAACCTGATGATGCCGGGGCAGTCGCTTGTGGATGTGGTTGATTGAGTGTTATTACCGCAGAGAAAAGTTGTAAAATAAAATCTGCGAACTCAGCAGTAAGAAGGAATCCGGCGTTGTGAACCAGGGAATGGTCAAAAAGCATCGGAGGATAAAATTATACGCGTTGGGGGTGTCTGTCTTTGCGCATATCGTGGGGTTGTCGGTTTTCGCGGCGGTAAAAATTTCGCAATCGTCTCCTGTGCGGCTGCAGACAACGACGGTTGTGAGTATCAGTCAGGCGGCCAAACTTGCTGACAGGCAGGCGGTTACGCCCAAGCCAAAGGTTAGTCCCGTTGATAGTAAGCCATTCGATTCTTCCGGTGCACTCAAGGCGGGCATCATTAAGGGCAGGCCGATAGTTAAAGCAGACGGAAAAGGAACGCAGGCGAATGCTCGGCTTGTATTTGACGCGCCGAAAGAAGATTATCAGCGGCAGGCGGAAGAAGTAAAACAGCCGATTGAGTCACAGGCGTTTGCGGCGACCAGCGGCAGGGAATCGGCGGGGAATATAGAATTTTTTGACAGCCCGGCGCAGGGCAGGAGGATTTGTTACGTTGTTGATTGTTCGGGGAGTATGCGGGGATTGTGGAAACGCGTGCAGGAAGAGCTTATTGATTCGATAGGGAAGCTGCAGCAGGATTATTATTTTTGCGTGATTGTTTTCGGCGGGGGAAGCATACTGGAATCAGGCGGGGGGAAAATGGTGCGGGCGACGGAGCGGGCCAAGAAAGAGGCGTATAGTTTTATCAGTTCCATCCAGCCGAGAGGGATGACAAACGCGACGGATGCTCTGGAGCGAGCGATTATGATTCGTGACAGGGCCGGCGTCGGGGCTTCGGTGATATATTTTCTTACAGATGGCTTTGAACTGAGTGAGCAGGACGGCTCGCGTTTCGCGCATAAGGTCGCTACGATGCACAGGAGTTTTGCTCCGAAGACACAGATAAACACGATTGGTTTCTGGTGCACCGAGGAGGATGGCAAAGTACTTGAGACGATAGCGAAGGAAAGCGGCGGGCAATTTACTTTTATTACCGGCGGCAGGGAACAGAAGAAGACGGATAACTGACAGGAGAAGAACGGACACGGTGATGAATAAAGGAAATTTAACAAAAACGATTTTTCTTGCGTGTGCGGCGGTAGGTGTGGCAGCGATACTGGCGGTGGCGTGGCGTGTTGATTTCAGCAGCGGCGGCGGCGCCGCGGGGTGGGCCCGGCCGCGAACGTATTTCGAGCAGTTTTTTACGGCGGGAGGGCCGGTGGTCTGGTTTGTGCTTCTGCCGATGTCGGTGGTTACGGTATATCTGGCAGCCGAATATTTTATTACTATTCGCAGGAGACGGCTTCTGCCGGATGATATAAGCGGGACAATCGTTTCTGCGGCGCAGCAGACCGGCCTTTCGCAGCTTCCGGCACGACTTGCCGGCGGGGAGGATTTTATCAGTGTCGCAATTGCCAGGGCGGTCGCCCAGGGCGGCGGTGACCTGGGGCGGATGCGGAACCTGGTCGAAGAATCGCTGCAGGAGCAGGCGATGAGGTTTTTACGCAAAATCGAGTGGGTGAACATCATCGGCAACGTTTCGCCAATGGTGGGCCTGTTCGGAACGGTGCTGGGTATAATAAAAATGTTTAACGCGATAGCAGCGGTGAGCGGTCAGCCGCATCCGTCGCAATTGGCGGGCGGCATTTCGGTGGCACTGGTGACGACGTTTTGGGGGCTGATGATTGCAATACCGGCCCTGACGATACACGGTTTTTTCCAGAACCGTATCGAGACGCTGGCCTGTGAAGCGGCTGAGGAAAGTGAAAAACTTCTTTTGCAGTTAGCCCGGATGCTGAGGGAGCAAAAACTGGTTGAGCAGCAGAAGACATCGCAGCCGATTACGGAGATTCCTTCCAGGCAGAGCGGGACGCTTCGGCCCTCGGCTTCGCCGAAGCCATTGCAGGACAGGAAAACCTGATGTCTTTTGAGATTCCAAAACGATATCGAGGGACCGTGCAGACACTTAACGTGATACCGTTTGTGGATATTTTATTTCTGCTTATTATATTCTTTTCTCTTATGGGGCAGCTCCTCGAAACGGAGGCCCCCGCGGTATCACTTCCCGATGGATGCGATTTCACCGTTGCCGAGGACCAGATGGGGTCTCAGGTCGCCACAGTTACACTTATAAGGAACGAGGCCGGCAGGAGCGATTTCACGGTCGGAGCGGAAAAGGTAACGGGGGCCGATTATGAGGAGATTTCCGGCAGATTAGCCGGGCTGATAGATTCACGTTTGAAGGACCTGCCTGCAGACAAGAGGATTGTTACATTGCGGATTGATAAGGATATTCCATACGCCGAGGCCCAGTATGCCCTTGCCGCGGTCGCCAAAAGCACCGCTACCGACATACGCTTGGCGGCTATAAAAGAGTCCCCTGTTGCCAGATAGTTGGCGTTGGAGCCCAAACTTACGCGGATTCTTTTTTTGCGGGGAGTTGTCTTGCTGCGGAGAGCGGCACTATTCCTTCGACGATGTCTTTTGTAATGACGTATTTGGCGGGCTTTGGTTCTTCGGGCAGTTGATACATCAAATCAATCATCAGCTTTTCGGCAAGCGAGCGAAGCGCACGGGCTCCGGTGGCGTGCTTGAGCGCGTTTTTGGCGAGGGTGTGCAAGGACTCGTCGGTGAACTGCAACTCGGCGTTTTCCATTTCGAAGAATTTCTGATACTGCTTGATGAGGGCGTTTTTGGGCTTGGTGAGGATATCGATAAGGGCGTTCTCATCGAGAGGCGAAAGGACCGTGATAATGGGCATTCGGCCGACAAATTCGGGAATCATACCGAATTCGATGACGTCTTCGGGTATGACCTGTTCGAGGACGTGGGTCAGCTCGGCCTGTTCATCGGGCAGTTGCGACATTTCGGAGTCGAAGCCAATCATTTTTTTGCCGAGTCGTTTTTTGATGATGTTGTCGAGGCCGACGAAAGTGCCGCCGCAAATGAACAGGATGTGAGAGGTGTCCATCTGGATGTAGGACTGTTCCGGGTGTTTTCTGCCGCCTTGGGGCGGGATATTGGCGATTGTGCCTTCGAGCATTTTCAAGAGCGCCTGCTGGACGCCTTCGCCTGATACATCGCGGGTGATGGAGATGTTCTGGGAGGTCTTGCCGATTTTGTCGATTTCATCGACGTAAACGATTCCTCGCTGGGCGGCTTCGAGGTCGAAGTCGGCGTTTTGCAGAAGGCGCAGGAGGAAGTTTTCGACGTCTTCGCCGACGTAGCCGGCCTCGGTGACGGTGGTTGCGTCGCAGATTGCGAAGGGGACATCGAGGAAGCGGGCGAGCGTCTTGGCGAGAAGCGTTTTGCCTGAGCCGGTGGGGCCTATGAGCAGAACGTTGGATTTGTCCACCTCGATGTCGTTGTCTTTGCTGTCAACGTGGAGCAGGCGTTTGTAGTGATTGTGCACGGCGACGGCGAGGTATTTCTTGGCGTGCTCCTGGCCGATAACGTACTGGTCGAGGTATTCTTTTATTTCTTTCGGGGTCGGCATTTTTTTGCTGCCGATGGCTGCCCGGCTGGCCTGTTTTTTGTTTTGCCTGATTATGTCGCCGCAAAGCCCTACGCAGTCGGGGCAGATATAGACCTTGTTCGGGCCTTCGATGAAGGTATCCTGCTGGGTGCTCGCCCTGCCGCAGAAGCTGCATACGGCCCTGGTTTTATTGGTATCATTTTGCTTTGCCATTGGTTATTCCAAGTCAGATTCAAGTTTCAGTCCGGCTACGGCTCGGCGCCATTATTACTTCTATAGCATCAGCAGTGCCTTCGCCGAGACGAGTGTTGTTATAGTTATATATTCTAAATCGGCTGAAGGTTCGTTGCAACTTAATTGGCTGCACAGTGCCGTTTCAGAATATCGAGTTTTTCGGCCCAAGGGGCGGGAATTTGGGGGTAACTGCTGCGAAAAACATCGATGATATGGGCGATATTTTGCTTGTCTGCTGAGGGTGATTTTGCGAGACAGTCGAGTTCGTAAAATTTGGCCTGCCACCAGTGCCAGCTTTTTTGAGTTTGCCCAGTGGTGTCGTTTCGCCGCAGCTCTACGATTTTGGCCCAAAGCTTGGCAGATTGGTCGAATTTATTCTCTACCATCAAAATTCGTGCCTGCACGCGCAGCCAGGTTATGTCATTTTCATCTGCGGGCCAAAAAGGGGCCCCTTCGACAGTGCTCAGGGCGGGCTGCCCCCTTTTTCCCTCCAGGGTTGATACTTCAGCAAAAAGCAGGGCGGTTTGGCGGGAGTTGGCGGATTTGTGGGCAAACTCGGCAAGGGTGTCGCAATTTCGCAGCAATTCATTGAAGTCGTTGGCGTCCTTTTGCCAAAGCTCGATTTTATCGATTGTGTAGGAGGCGATTTGAGCGGCTAATGTTGCCGATGAGTTACTGTCTTCGATGACAGCTTTCGACATATATTGTGCCGATTCTTCGAGTCGGCCTAACTGCTGAAACGCTTGTGCTTTGAAGAGGTCATATCGCAGGCCCGGCGTTTGTTCTGCGGTATCGAGCAGGTTCAGGACTTGTGTTGCGGAATCGTTGATGTCGCTGCCAAGAATCGCCCGGCAGTATATATCCATCGCTTCAAGGCGAAGCAGGCGTTTTTGCTCATCCTGACCGGTGCAGTTGAGGATGAAGTTTCGCAGTTGCGGAAGGGTTTCTTCGCGGCCGGCGTTAATTTTTATTTTGAGAAGTTCAAGAGATGCCTTGTCGCGCCAGATGGTTTTCGAGTCATTGGCCAGACGAGTGAACATTTCGGAGGCCTCCTGAGTTTTGCCGCAATCGAGCAGCAGCGTGCCGTAAAGATACTGCATTTGTTCGGTTATTTTATCTGAGGCGATAAGGGTGTAGTTATCGAAAGCGGCGATTGCAGGAGTGCAATCGATATTTTTTTGAGTGAAGCTGTCGTAAGCAAGTTGGGCCGCCTGCTCGGCGGTTCGGTCGGCTTCGATATCAATGAGCCAATATTTTTTCTTTTGCTGGAGTGTGCTTGCTTCCGTCAACAGTTTTATGGCTTTTTCGGGTGCGGAGTCGGCGACTGAGATGCCCGCGGCGTAAAGAACCATCGGCGATTTGAATTTGTCGATATCGGCAAGAGCCAGAAGAAGTTCTTTGTATGCGGACGGGTTTGTTGTCCGGGCCGAATACGCGGCCAGTTCGGCGGTAACTGGATTGAGAGAATTGAGGTTCGCATCCGAAGAAAGGTCCGCGAGGATGATTTTGCCGAGAAGGTTTGTTGTTTGCGGAGAGCGAGACAAAGTATTTTGAAGTGCGCCCGGAGTGTATTTATTCTGGAGGATTGCCAGCGAGAGCAGCATTTCGGTATTGTCTTTACATTCGCTTTTTTCCAGTGACCGGGCTATTTCCTCAAGCTCGTTGGGTTCTGAATGGCCGAGGTATTTTATTTTTTCAAGCGAATTCTTCAGGGATTCACACTGGCTCAAATTGGATTTGGCTTTTTGTTTGAAAAATTGTTGTTCGGCCTGGCTTTGAAATTTGCCATTTATCCGTGAGAGGTAGTAGTCGATTTCGAGTTTGCTGGTTTGTGTATGAGTGAGGTCTGCGGCGAGTTTGCGCCACAGGCCTGTTTGGCCGAAGAGAGTTTCCCAGTCGTCTTTCTGATATGATTCGATTGCCTGTTTCATCGCGAGCTGAGTGTTCGCGATTTGCTCAAGGTCGGCTGATGCCTGCCGGGCGGCTTCGCAGAGCGTGTCTTTATCCTGCTGGTTCAGGAATCGGCCTGAGTATTCATACTGCATTCGTATTGTGAAGGTTTGTGAGAGGAACGAGTCCGAAACCTGTTTTGCTTTTTGAGCGGCGTCGTTTATATCCTGAGCAGTTGGGAGAGAATCAGCCGCAATTGCAGGCAGCGAGATTGTTAGCAGCACAAGCGGTAGTAAATATCTTTTGCTAATCGGACTTGTCATTTTTTGGCGGCTCGGTCATCTGGAACGTGATATCGGTCAGGCCCATACCGTAAAGGACGTTGTAAATCCTGGCGAGGTTCTCCCATTTGACTTTGCCCGCGCAGATGATTTCGACGGGGTCGGTGGCGTATCGTTTTTGTTCGAGCAGGCACTGTCTGGTTTGCTCCATCAGCGAGGCAAGTCCCTGTTCGGGGTTTTGGGAGGGTATATTGACGGCATAGGATGCGCCGATTTGAACCCGGCAGCCGGCATTGGTCGGCGTGATTTGAATGGACAGCGGTTCCGGTTTGACAGTGGGTTGAATGGCTGTGCCGGCGTTTGCGACGGGCAGTTGCAGCGGGAGGAAATTCTCCTGCGGTCTCCACCTTACGGCGAGGATGAAGAAAATCAGCAGCAGGAAAATTAGATCAATCATCGGTGCTATTCGCAGGCCTATGGTCGGCCGGCGTGAGCCGATTGCCCTGCTGAGTATGCTTTTGCCGTTATTGAAGCGTCCGAGAGTTTGCAATCGCCTAACCTCCGTGTCAGCGGCGTTAGTATTAACTGCCGGTTTTTTTTACAAATTGAGCGCCTTTTTGCAGCGCCTTTTTATTTAACGGTATTATGACGTGGTATCGTTCCGCCAGAACGTCGGGCAGGGACTCGGCGGCCTCGTCGGGGCTGAAAAGCCCGCGTTTTTGCAGGTAAGCGCCGAGCGCTACCATATTCGCGACTTTGGCGTTGCCAAGTCCGACGGCGATTTCGTCGATGGGGATTTTTACGACCTCAACGGAATCATCAACTTTGGGCTGCACGTCTATCTGCGAACTGTTTATTATCAGCGTTCCGCCTTTTTTTACGGTTTTTTCGAATTTGGCGAGCGCCGCCTTGCTCATAGCGATTACGCATTGGGGATTACTGACTACCGGCGAAGGGATTAGCTGGTCGGAAATGACGACCATACAGTTGGATGCTCCGCCCCGGACTTCCGCGCCATAGGAGGGCATAAATGTTACTTCTTTACCCGCCTTCATCGCGGCCTGCGCGAGAAGTTTGCCGACGAGGATAATCCCCTGTCCGCCGAACCCGGCGATGGTAACTTCTTCGTATAGTCCGTTGTTTGCCATTTATCAGCCCTTCAATCGGCCGAGGGGGAATACCTTGGTCATTTCGTTTTGAATATAGAGCATAGCGTCGGGCGGTGATAATCGCCAGTAGGTCGGGCAGGGCGAAAGCAACTCGACAAGGGAGAGGCCTTTGGCGTTATTGATTTGTAGTTCAAAGGCGTGTTTGAGTGCGGCTTTTGCCTTGCGAATATGGGCGGGGCTGCAAAGTCCGCATCGTTCGACATAGATAGCCCCTGGCAGGACGGCCAAAAGTTCGGAGACGTTGAGTGGATAACCTTGTCCGTCAGCTTGTCTTCCCTGTGGGGTTGTGGCGGTGATTTGGCCGAGCATTGTGGTGGGGGCCATTTGTCCGCCGGTCATACCGAAGACGGCGTTATTGATGAAGACGACCGTTAATTGTTCGGCGCGATGGGCGGCGTGGATAATTTCGGCTGTTCCGATTGCCGCTAGGTCGCCGTCGCCTTGATAGGAAAAGACGATTTTGTCGGGGTTGGTTCTTTTCATTCCGGTGGCAACCGCTGGCGCCCTGCCGTGGGCGACCTCGACCATATCAACGTCGAAATAATCGTAAGCGAGAACCGCACAGCCGACGGGTGCGATGCCGATGGTCCTGCCGTGGATGCCCAACTCGTCGATTACTTCGGAGACGAGCCGATGCGCGATGCCGTGGCCGCAGCCCGGGCAATAATGCGTCGGGCAATCTTTGAGCGTCGGCGTTCTTTTGAATATTGTTTGCATCGGTTTTATTTCTTCGTTTTTGTAATCAACCGTTCGATTTTTTCGAGGACCTGTTCGACGGTTGGGACGCCGCCGCCGGGCCTGCCCCAGAATACGACGGGCGTCTTGCCCGCAACTGCCAAGCGGACGTCCTCGACCATTTGGCCGCAGCTCATTTCGACAACGAGGAAAATCGGTGATTTGTCAGCAACTTTGCTTATCTGCTCAGACGGGAATGGCCAAAGTGTAATCGGCCTGATGCAGCCGACTTTAATTCCCTGCTCCCTGGCTTGCTGGGCGGCGCGTCGGGCGATTCTGGCGCAGATACCGTAAGCGACGATGATGATATCTGCGTCGTCAACATCGGACTGCTCGCAGCGTGTTTCATTTTTTTCGATTTGACGATACTTGGCCTGGAGGTCGTAGTTATGCTGCTCGACTGCACCTTCGGCCAGCCAGAGCGAGCGGACGATATTTTGTTTTCTGCCATCGGCTCCTGTTAAAGCCCAGTCCTTCTTCGGGAGTTTTAAGTTTTGAGTTTTAAGTTTTGAGTTTGTTGGTATCACGACAGGTTCCATCATCTGGCCGAGAATGCCGTCGGCGAGAATAATAGCGGGTATTCGATATTTGTCCGCCAGGTCGAAGGCGAGCGGCATAATATCGGCAAACTCCTGAACGCCCGACGGGCCGAATACGATGCAGTGGTAATCGCCGTGGCCGCCGCCTTTGACGGACTGGAAGTAATCGCCCTGCGAGGGGGCGATATTGCCCAGGCCGGGGCCTCCGCGCATAACGTTGACTATGACGCAGGGCAGTTCCGCTCCGGCGAGGTAGCTTATACCTTCCTGCATCAAGCTGATGCCGGGGCTGGAAGAGCTGGTCATAGTGCGTTTGCCCGTCGCCGCTGCGCCGAAGACCATATTTATCGCGGCCAGTTCGCTTTCTGACTGGATGAATACCCTTTTTTCTTCGGGCATTCTTTGCGACATATAGGCGGTAACTTCATTCTGTGGCGTGATGGGATAGCCGAAGTATGCGTCGAGGCCGGCCTGTATTGCCGACTCCGCCATCGCTTCATTACCGCACATTAAAACTCTATCGTTCACTTCGATTCTCTGGCCAAGTTATTTATTTTGTTTTTTTTACCGGGTTGACGGACTTTATGTCAATTTTATCAGAGCCGGCTTTGTCCCGATAGACCTCGATGGCACAATCGGGGCAAACAATCGCGCAGTTGGCGCAGCCGGTGCAATCTGGCCCCGTGGATACAGCGGGGAAGTATCCCTTGCTGTTGGATTTCTCCGAAATGGTGATTACGTTGTTGGGGCATACTGTAACACAAAGGGTGCAACCCTTGCAACGTTCGATATCGATTATAATTTTTCCGGCCATTTGCGTATATTTTACCACCTCCCGTAAGGGACGCCTTACGGCGGGGGACCCTCATTCACCCATACAACGGGCTACGGGGGGCGGACAACGGAGAACGCAGAGAAAATCTTTATAATGTCCGCGGTCTCCGCGGTAATTATCGCAGTATTATACCGAAGGAACAGGCGGTTGTAAATACCATCGTTAAAATGAAGTTGTGAGATATTTTAAGAAGCTAAAGCCCACCCTCTTATTTTGTTTGCCTCGATTATATAATCTTTATGTGGTCGGTCATTTTTAGCCTGAGGAGTATAGATACTCTTTTGTAAATCGGAAACAAATTTATCTGCTCCACCATCAAAGCCAATCTTGTGAAGACCGACCAATCGTGGTTGATTATAGTGGACTTTATATTTATCGTCGAAAGTAACCAGTGAGAGGTCATATGCCCGATGGTGTAAAACGCATAGAGCAATACCATTACGGGTTTCATCGGTTGATTTCTCATAACTTACTGGCAAGATATGAGCGGCATCGACAAGTTTGAGTTGCAAACTGCATATTGCACATTTATTGCTATATGCTGTAAGGATTCTACGTTTAAAGCCGCTGTCTCGAAGATGCCTGCTTATGGTCTGGACAGTGCTGCGCCGAGGGCTGCTTACCTGCTGGATGATTTCGTCATTGACTTCTATTGGTTTAGCAGCAACATGCTCTAAAATTTCAAAATCACGCCTAACATTTCCAAATGTATGAAGCTGCTCAAGATTTCTTACATACGTAACGAAAAAATCAGGTCTAAAAGCGACGGCTATTTCCTTATTGCCCTTGTCGCAGATGGCGAAGCCATTTGTTTGTGCCTTCTGCAGAGCGTCTTCTTTGATTTGTATGGATGGCGAAAGACCTAATGTGCCTGCGTGCTTGTTGTAGTCGAATCCGGCAAAGACACCTGCCGGGTCCCACCAACCTAAAATAAGCGTTTTCTCATCTAGTGCTCGTTGAAAAGTTTCGATCCCCGTTATTTGCACTCTGTACTCATCTTTGGGTCTTTTTAACCCCCCGCCATGAGTAAGGTTCCATATGTAAATACGAAGAAAATACCCTTCAGTTTCTTTGTAGATTCGTAATCTGAATGGGTGTTCGGATGGGTCTGAGGTATATAAGACATTCCATCCGCATTCGTTTACCGCTTGTACTACAGTGTCAAGAAGCTCCAACTTTCTGTACTTGGCCATTTGAGTGTATGCGAGAGCCAAAGAGATTCGGTTCTTCCTCAAACCTGAATCGGCTCCCCTCCAAATATGATTGGTGAGTTTCAAATGCTATCCATTGTCTGTTAATCTGCTCTGCGACATAGCCGGTAGTATTCGACCCTGCGAATGGGTCAATCACCAAATCCTGCTTGTCGGTTAGGAACTTGATAAAAAATTCTGCAAATTCGCGCGGGAACCTGGCTGGATGCGGCCTTATTCCATGCTCCTTGCATTTGCGGAGATAACTGCTGTTCGATTCTGTGTTTGCCAATTGCAGAAGATTAGCAGGAATAGCGCCTCCATTGTCCGCTGCAAATTTATCAGAAATATCATGTCCGCTTGGTCGCAAATTTGGCTTATAACCATTTTTGAGCAAGGTCTTCATACTATCACTGTAGGGTTTGAGAACGTTTCTGTTATCGGCTTTGGGGTATTCTGATTTGGAGAGCCACCATACTACATTAACTGAATCCTTAACCCTCACTCTTCTAACATTAACCCACTCAGCTGGTGCAGGTAATCTGGCTGGATTGTAGTGGAAAAATTCTTGTGCAAGAAAGAATTCCAACTCGGTAACCAGTTTTATTAAAAGTTCATATTGGTAAATACTTCGCACCGGATATCCAGGTAAATATGCACCACCTAAGTCTATAACAAGGGACCCATCAGAAGCAAGAATGCGTTTAAACTCTCTGGCGAACGGCAAGAACCACTGAACATATTCCTCCGATGCTCTATTGCCATATTCTTTTTGTCTCGTAAGCGCAAATGGCGGCGAAGTGAGAATAAGATTTACGCTCTCGGATTCAATTTCCCTGATGAAATCAATGCTATCTCCCAAAAAAGCCGCACCGTTTTCAGTTTCATAGTAGGGAGGGAATTTATCTTTAAGGTTGTTTATGTGCTTTAAACTTTTATTTTTCATATTAGGTCTCGTCCATGAAACGCGTTTCTAAGCATTATATAGTTTCGAGGCGAGACGTCAATGTTTATTGCACTGAACAAGCAAGGATACTGCTGTTTAGAAGCCGGGTTTCAGGAACAGGTAATAGAGTTTGCCTTCCTGGTATGTTTGTCCTGCGAGTTTGCCTGCCTCGTCGCCAATTCCGAGATAGATATCGCATCGGCCCGCGGCTCGGATTGCGCCGCCAGTATCCTGGTCAAGAGCGAAGCCGGCGAAGGGGTCGGTATAGGTCGTATCGCCTATCTGGCGTGGGAGTTTGGTGGCGAAAAACGTCAGGGCGGCGCGGGGGAAGATGGACTTGTCCGTTGCGATACTTCTGTAAGCGATGACCGGCTCATTCAAACTGCCGTGCGGGCCGCCTTGTTCTGCCTGCCTGAAGAATACGAAACGAGGATTAATCTGGGTATATTGGCGGACTAATGAGGAGTTGGCTTTGAAGAAATCTATCATAGAGTCAAGATTTACGCGGTCGGGTGGTATTCTCCCATCATTGACGAGTTGTTTGTTTATGCTTTTGTATTCGTGGCCGTTGTTAGCGGTGTAGCCATAAGTTACGAGCCGGCCATCCGGCATACGGATGACTGCTGAGCCCTGAACGTGGACGATATAGACCTTGAAGGGGTCATCGAGCCAGACGATTTCAGAGCCGGTGAGCATATTGGAATTTTCGATTTCAGCGCGAGCGGGATATGGAGAAATGCTGCCGTCCGCGGCTTTCCTGCCCAGTATTTTACCGTCTTCACCTTTGACCAGGTCTTTGGGTTGGCTGTACAGGGGGTATTGGAATTGCGCTGTTTTAACTGTTGAGCCGTAGAAGATGGGGGTGTAGTAGCCGGTGAACAGGACAGTTCCCGCGTCGTCGCAGCCGACGGATTCATAGACGTCGAATTTCTGACGGATAGCGTCGTTGAGTTGGCTGCCCGTCAGGCCGGATTTGAGCAGGTCATTGAAGGCGGTAAGGGATTTGACGACCTGTTCGTGGGTGATGTCTGTGTATGGATAAAATTTCTTACTCGGCGGTTTTTTCAGGTAGTCGAGAGAATTATCAATGCCTGTGGAGAGGTTGGCAAGGTTGTGGCAGGCGTCGGTGAAATCGGGTATCTCGGCTGGGTTGGTGATTTTTCGCAGAGCAAGCTGGCCCGGCGCAAGAGGCCTGTCATATTGCGGTGCGACGATACGTTGGGGTTTTTGGCAGCCGACGGCTACCAGAACAATGGCGACTAATGCGGCTGAAAGCAATATTCTGTTTTTCATAAAAATCCTTTTCTTAATAAGCGAAGAGGCCCCCTTGGCGCCCTTCGGGCGGCGTTAGATGAGCTTCATTAACAAAGCAGGGTCTTATAATAGTGTGTCGGCGAAGCGGGTAGCGATTCTTTAATACTACTGCTTAGTTGTGTGCCGAGGGAAGTGTGAAAAAAATAAGGAGCATCACTGGGGTCTCACGAGCACCCACACCCAAAATGCTCTGTAAAAGCCGCCAGATGATACTCCTTATATCCAAATACTCCTTATATCCAAGGATTTTTGTTTTCCCCCCAACTGTTCGAGCAGAGAATTCCAAATCCTAATTGATACCACTGTATTATATCGGAAAAGCACTGCCTGGGGGTATCAGAGCTACCCTGATTTTGCTGGTAAAAATACCTGACTGGCCGACTGGGATTTTTGGTCAACCTTCGACCGAGGTAATCCCCTTGCGGATGGCGTATTTGGTCAGTTCGGCGACATTGTGGATATCCAGCTTGCTCATTACCTGCCTGCGGTGTGTTTCAACGGTTTTGCCGCTTATATGCAGTTTGAGGGCTATTTGTTTCGTTGAATTGCCCTCGGCCATAAGCTGGACAACCTCTTTTTCCCTGTCGGTCAGGATATCCGGGCCGGAGAACTCGGTTGTGGCAAGCCGGTGGAGGTAGTCCTCGACGACGACGCCTGAAATGGCGGGGCTAAGATAGGTTTTGTCGTCGGTTACGGCCCGTATGGCCCTTGTAAGCTCCTCGAAGGCGCAGTCCTTGAGGAGGTACCCAGTGGCGCCGCTTTTGAGCATTTCGGTGACGAAAAGTGCGTCGGAGTGCATTGAAAGGGCGATAATTTTTGTGTCCGGGGATTTCGAGAGTATTTGCTTTGTGGCCTCGACACCGTTGAGGTCGGGCATAGTGATGTCCATAATGACTATGTCAGGAGCCAGCTCTGCCGCCAGTCGGATGGCGGTTCGGCCATTATCCGCCTCGGCGATGACCTCCATATCCTGCTGTTTTTCGAGAAGCGCGCGGAGGCCCTGACGGGTTATTTTGTGGTCGTCTGCCAATAGGATTCTTGTGCTCATTTTTTTGCTCCTGCCCGCCGGTAGGCGAGGTCTCGCCAGGGGCGGATCCCGCGATTTTTCGACATAGTCCGGATTAAGCCGATCGTTCTTTCTTTTTCCGCCGCTTCCTGTTTTTGTCAGAGCGGGTGCCTGAAAAACGGGTGCGTGGCTTTTTCTGTTTTTCTATAGGGGCAGTCAAGGTGATTCGTGTGCCTTTTCCTGCCTTGGCATTTATAATAACGCTTCCGCCTATCTGGTCAAGTCGTTCCCGGATATTAAACAGGCCGAATCCCCCTTTTGCGGGGTCCTTGACGGAGCTAATCGCCTCGGTGTCGAAGCCGACGCCGTTGTCCTCCACGGTTATCTGAATGTTTTTTTGAATCCTGCAGGTGGAAACCTTTGCCTTTTTTGCCCTGGCGTGCTTGACGACGTTGACTAACAACTCGCGGACCGCCTGGAAGAGCAGGACGCGGATATCGGTATTGAGAGGTTTTGGTTTGCCATCGTCGGCGAACTCGACTTCCAGACCGAATCGCCGCCTTGTTTGCTTGGCCAGCCAGTTGACCGCCGCCTCGAAGCCGAGTTCGTAAAGAACGGGCGGACTTATCTCAAATGTCAGTGAACGGGTTGCCTCGATTGTCTGCGAGATGAGGCCGTTTACCTCATTCAGTGATTTGACCAAATCCGGTTCGGCGTCGCCTGTCAGTGATTCAAGTTTGATTTTGGAGATGGCGAGATTCTGGGCGATGTGGTCGTGGAGTTCGGCGGCGATTCGCCTTCTGAGCCGTTCCTCGGCCAGCGACAGTTCCGAAGCAAGGGAGCGCAGTTGCTGCTGATAGAGCATAAGTTTTGCTTCCGCCTCTTTACGTTTTGTGATGTCCTGAGCCGTGCCTTCATAATAGACAATTTTGCCTTTGCTGTCTTTTACGGCAAATGCGCTTTCGGAGACGAAGAGCTTTGTGCCGTCAGGCCTGCGCCAGACGAACTCGAGACCTATGATTTTGCCTTCTTTTTTTATACGCTCTTTGAATATGGAGCGCGGCGTTGAAGGGTCAAAGCCGCTTTTTTCGACGTTAAATTTGGCCAGCTCTTTGAAAGACCGGCAGCCCATCATTTTAATCAGGGCGGGGTTAGCCATGAGTATTCGGCCGTCGGGCGTGGTTCTGTAAAGGCCGACAACGGTATTTTCGAAGATGGTTCTGAATCGTTCTTCGGCGTTTCGGAGAGATTCCTCGGCGCGCTTGCGTTCCGCGATTTCATTTTGCAAATCTTCAACCACCCCGGCAAGGTCGGCGGTCCTTTGCTTGACCCTTATTTCAAGTTCCTCTTGTGCCTTTCGAAGCTGCTCCTCCGCCTTTCTGCGTTCTGTAACATCTTTTATGATTCCCTGCGTCCCGCTTGTTTTACCATCCTGTATGACCAAAGAGTAGTTCAGTTCGATAAAGACGCTGGAGCCGTTTTTCTTTTTGGCCTCAAGGTAGAGGACGTCGAGTTTTTTACCTTGCAGTTTTTCGGTGAATTTTTTTGTGGCTTTTGGTATTTCAGATTCAATAAGGAAATTCGTAAAATGTTTTCCGACCATTTCTTCCGGCTTGTAGCCGAATATCCTTTTACAGGCGGGCGACAAATATGTTATGAAACCCCTTGTGTCTGTCATAAAAACCATATCGGAGCTTCGCTCGGCAAGTCCGCGGAATTTTTCTTCGGATTCCCGCAGGGCCTCTTCGGTGCGTTTGCGTTCGGTGATGTCGGTAAATAATCCCACGTTGCACGGCCTTTGGTCTATGACGACACAGGTTGTGTCAATGTCAGCGTAAAAGACGGTTCCGTTTTTGTGGAGGCAGGGGACATTTTGGGCCAGCGTTTTTTCGCCTCGCGCCTGGGCCTCGAATTCGGCGATTACAGAGGGTATGTATTCTTTCGGATGTATGTCATACACGGCCATTTGCTGCAGTTGTTCAGCGGTGTATCCAAACATCCTGCAGAAAGCCGGGTTGGCGTACCTGTGCTGTTTCGTTTCAATATCTGTGACGACGATTCCTTCGGTGGCATAATTAAATATCGCCTTGTATCTGGCTTCGGATTCACGCAGGGCATCTTCGGTGTGTTTGCGTTCGGTTGTGTCGGTGAAAAAACCTACGATGGACGGTCTGCCGTTTATCGCGGTGGCGGTTGAGCTGATGTCAACGTAAAATATATCTCCATTTTTGTGGAGGCAGGGTATGTTGTAGGAAAATGCGCTCTTGCCTTGTGTGTGGGCGTCGAATTCAGCTAACACGTCTGGCAAATGTTTTTTGGGGTGGATATCGTTTATGGTCATCCGGGCAAGTTCTTCAGCGGCGTAACCGAATATTCTGCAGAAAGCCGGATTGGCGAATTTGAACCGCTTTGTTTCGATATCGGCGACGAGGATTCCTTCCCTTGCGGATTCGAATATAGCTTTGTATTTGGTTTCGGACTCTCGCATTGCCTGTTCGACTTTTTTTTCTTCGGTGATATCCCTGTTTGCGCCGATGATGCCGATTACATTTCCGTTTTTGTCCCGCCAGGGCAGCTTTGTGCACAAGCTCCAGTTGTCTTGTCCGTCTTTGCGGCGGATCCTTAATACCTCCTCGTTTACCATCGGCTTGCCGGTCATCATTATCTCCTGCTCGGCTGCGTAGAAAGTGCCGGCTAATTCGGGCGGGAATAAATCAAAATCGCTTTTGCCAATCGGATCTCCCGAAAACGGCAGGTCCGCGTCCTCGGCGACCGCCTTGTTGCAGATGACAAATCTGCTTTTTGTGTCCTTGACATAGAGACGGTCGGGCAGGGCATCTATCAGGGTCCGCAGGAGTTCAATCTCCTGAATAAGCTGTTCTTTGGTTTTGTCGGAGTCGTTCATTATTTTCCTGCGGTCGTTACCGGTTAAGGCCAAAGGTTTTGAGCCAGAGTTGGGTTTCGCTTTCGGTCAGGCCGGTGCGTTTGGCAGCCGGCTCTTTGCCTTGTTTTTGTTTGCTGAGCCGTTTTGTTACTATGGTCCAGAAGTCGTCGGATTGGATGGAGGTTGCTTTTCGTGCGGACGCGGCGTCGCGAATTTTGCGGTCGGTGCTGACAATGGTGAGGTGTGCCGGGGCGGTGCTGTCGAGTATTCTGTGTTCGATAATAGTATCGCAATCGGTATTGCGGCCGGAAAAGGTAATTTCCAGATTGCTTATATTATTGAATCCTGTTTTGTCCGGCGGGCCGATGCCGTCGAAGATGATTTCGGCTTTGTCGCGTGTAAGGCCAAAGTATATATCGAGTGCCTGACACATCGCGACATCGGTTATGGATGTGTCTTCGTCAGGGTTTTGAATGGCCCACAGCAGATTGTGCCCGTCGATAATAACCGGCATTGTTTAATTACGCCTTACTTTCGGCGGACAAATTTATGCAGAAAACCTTATTTCTCCGCCGACAATCGTTTTTTCAACTTTGCCCTTAACGGTCCAGCCGTTATATGGGCAGTTTTTGCTTTTTGAGCGGAAGGTGCTTATGTCGATTTTGTATTCGGCGTTGGGGTCGATGATTGTTACGTCGGCCTGCCTGCCTTTGGTCATTGTTCCTTTATCGACGCCGATTATTTTTGCAGGTTTTTCGGTCATAAGGCGAATCAGTCCGGGCCAGTCGAGGATTCCCGGTTCAATCAGCACCTTGATGTAAAGAGCCAAAGCGCACTCCAGCCCGATGAGTCCGAACGGCGCCGCCAGAAACTCCAGTTCCTTTTCGCTCTGCAGGTGCGGGGCGTGGTCGGTAACCAGTGCGTCAATCAGCCCGTCGGCAATCGCCTCTTTGAGGGCTTCGATATCTTTTTGAGTTCGCAGGGGCGGGTTTACCTTGTAGTTAGTGTCATATTCGGCGCAGCATTTTTCGGTCAGCAGCAAGTGATGAGGCGTTGCCTCGCAGGTTACGGGCAGGCCTTGTTTTTTGGCGGCCCGAATCAGTTCGACTGAGCCGGCGGTCGAGATGTGCTGTGCGTGATAGCGAACTGTTCCTGCCTTGATTTTTTTGACAAGCTGAATGTCTCGCCACAGCATTGCTTCTTCGGCCAGCGGGTCAAGCCCCGGCAGGCCCAGTATTGTTGAGTAGTAGCCGGCGTTCATCACGCCTTTGCCTGCGATTTTATCGTCCTGGCAGTGCTGGGCGATAACCACGTTGAACATCTGGGCATATTTGAGCGCCCGCAGCATAACCGAGGGGTCCTGGACGCCATTTCCGTCGTCGGTGAAGCCGACCGCGCCTGCCTGAGCCATAAAGCCCATTTCGGCAAGCTCGACGCCCTCACGACCTTTTGTGATAGCGCCCATCGTATAAACGTGCGTTTTTCTTGCCTGTCTTGCTTTGCGGTGGATGTATTCGACGTCGGTTTCATCTTCTATTGGAGGGGTTGTATTGGGCATACAGACGACCGATGTGAATCCCCCTGCGACCGCGGCGGCTGAGCCGCTGGCGATGGTTTCTTCTTCCTCATCACCCGGTTCGCGGAAATGAACATGGATGTCAATAAGGCCCGGCACGACGAGTTTGCCCGTCGCGTCGATTACATTAGCGACCGGTTTCTTAACGCGTCCGACCTCGACAAATTTTTCATCGGCAATCAGCACGTCGCACTTCCTGTTGATTTTATTCGCCGGGTCGATTACGTGACCATTTTTTATCAGCAGCTCATCGCCCATAAGTTTTTTTATTTTATTAACCATTTTGTATTTCTGCCTGTTTTTCGGCTGCGGCCTGATTGACTAAGAATAACGTGGCCATTCTTACTGTGACGCCGTTGGTTACCTGCTGGAGTATTACGCTGTTTTTGCCGTCGGCCACTTCGCTTTCTATTTCAAGTCCCCTGTTTATTGGGCCTGGGTGCATAACGAGGATGTCGGGCTTTGCCCTTTTCATACGTTCGACGGTCAGCCCGAAGTAGTGCGAGTATTCGCGGACCGACGGGAACGGGTTGCCGCCTAATCGTTCGAACTGGATGCGGAGCATATTTATAACGTCAACTTTTTCGATAACGTCGTCGAGTGAATAGCTGACTTTGACGGGCAGCTGTTCAACTTTTGGCGGCATCAGCGTCGGAGGCCCGACGAATGTTACCTCCGCCCCGAGTTTTGTCATTGCCCACATATCGCTGCGTGCTACCCGCGAATGTGATATGTCGCCTACGATTGCGATTTTGAGTCCTTTGAGTGAACCTTTGTGTTTGCGGATGGTGAAGACGTCGAGCAAGCCCTGTGTTGGGTGTTCGCAGAAGCCGTCGCCGGCGTTGACGACGCAGGCGTTTATATATTTACTGAGAAGTGTCGGCGCGCCGCCCGCGTTGTGCCGGATGACGACGATATCGATGCCCATTGCTTCGAGGTTGCGAGCGGTATCGAGAAGCGTCTCGCCCTTGCTGACGGAGCTGTCTTTTTTGGTGAACTCAACGACGTCTGCGCTGAGCCGGTTTGCGGCCAGGGCGAAACTGTTTCGCGTGCGGGTGCTGTCCTCGAAGAAAAGATTGACCACGAGCTTGCCTCGCAGGGGCGGAGCTTTTTTGACTGCTCTTGCGCTTATTTCCTCGAAGCCCTGAGCGGTATCGAGGATATAAGTAATTTCTTCAGCGGTTAATTCTCTAAGGCCGAGCAGATGTTTGCGCTGCCATTTAAATTCCCTTGTTTTGCCCTTTTCAGCCATACCTGGCGACCGCCTTAATTTAATTTTTAATCAGGTTATTCAACTATGACCTGTTCTTTGTTGTCCGATTCTTTCAACAGCACCTGGACTAATGTTCCCGGTTTTGCGTCGGCTTTATAGCCGGCATAGTCGGCCTGGATGGGAAATTCCCGCCCGGCCCTGTCAACGAGCACCGCCAGACGAATTGCCTTTGGTCTGCCCAGGTCAATCAGCGCGTCCATCGCCGCTCTCGTTGACCGGCCCGTATGCAGAACGTCATCGACCAGGATTATGATTTTGTCGTCTATATCGAAGCGGATTTCAGTGGTGCGAACCTGCGGCTGCGAACCGCTTTTGGGCGAATTTAGGTCGTCTCGGTAGAGGGTGATATCGAGTGTTCCGCAGGGTATTTCACTGCCGATTTTTTTGGATAGTCGTCCGGCCAATCGTTGTGCGACGATTTCGCCCCTGCTGCGGATTCCTATTACGGCTATTTCAACGCCTTCAGGAATATCGGCGACAATACGATTTGCCAGCTTGTTGAGAACGCTGTCGATTTGTTTGGCGTTCAGCAATACCTTCATTTGTCGCTATTAGCCCTCTTTTTGAACACGCTTAAGTTTGGAAAATTATATCAATTCGGGGTTTGAAAAGCAAGCCCGCTTTTCATCAATTATTGTCTCAGGAATTAAGGGTTGAGATTAGGTTTGAGTGCTGTTCGCCAAACATAAGGCGGATAAAAGTTTTTAGTTTTGAGTTTCAGGTGCAGACCTTTGCCATATTGCGGCGGCAATGAAAAAAAGCCCCGCGGGGGCGAGGCTTTTGTAATCAGGTCAGCAAATATACACTTGCAGCGTAATTAATCCTTCGGAATTGTCAGGACGACGAATATACTGCTTTTTTCGTATCTGACGCGGAGCATTACTTTTCCTTCTTTCGCAGCCGTATCAATCGCTTCTTTGAATTCCTTGGCGTTAGAGACCGGCTTGCGGTTAACTTCCTGGATTAAGCTTCCTGGCTGAATACCTGCCATTGCCGCCGGCGAGCCGGATTCCACGTCGGTGACAACAACTCCCTTAAGCCCTTCAAACCCCAGGCGTTCGGCCGTATCGTCGGTGAGGTTCTGGACGGTGATGCCGAGCTTTTCAGCGGTTTGGCTTTTTGTGGTTTCGGCGAGCTGCTCATTGGACGGTCTTTCTTCGAGCTTGGCGGTGATAGTTTTCTTTTTCCCGTCGCGAAGGACAACAATTTCGACTTCGCTGCCCGGTTTTTTCATTGCGACTAATTTGCGAAATTGGTCGGCCTTTTCGATGAGCTTGCCGTCAAATTCAATGATTATATCATTCGGCTTAATGCCGGCTTTGTCGGCGGCTGAGCCGGGAGTAACATCGGGTATGGCAGCGCCTTTTGTATCTTTCAGCTTGAACTGCTCCGCCATTTCAGGCGTGATGTCTTGGGGTAAAAGACCGAGGAATCCACGGACGACTTTTCCTTTTTGGACAAGCTGGTCATAAATGCCTTTGGCCATATTTATGGGTATGGCAAGACCAATGCCTATGTTAATGTTTGCCCCGACTATCGCGGTGTTGATGCCGACGACCTTTCCGTCGAGGTCAACCAGCGGGCCGCCTGAATTGCCGGGGTTGATTGCCGCGTCGGTTTGTATAAAGTCCTCGTATGTTGAAAGCCCCAGGCCGCTTCTGCCTTTTGCGCTGACGATGCCTGCGGTAACGGTGTGGCTGAGTCCGAAGGGATTGCCGATGGCGATTACCCATTCGCCTACTTCGAGCGTGTCGGAGTTGGCCATTTCAAGGGGATGCAGATTGTTGGCGTCAATTTTGATAACAGCGACTTCGGTGGCTGGGTCGGTGCCGACGAGTTTTGCCTGCAATTCGCGGCCGTCCAGCAGGGTTACCGTGATTTTTTCGGCGTCTTCGACGACGTGATTATTTGTGAGGATATACCCATCCTGTGAGACGATAAAGCCGGAACCCTGAACGGGCCTGATGATTTTTCTTTGCTGGGGCTGTCGCTGCTGTTGTTGTGGCTGCTGCTGGCGGAACTGCCTGCCGAAAAATTGCTGGAAGAATTCGTCGTCAAAAGGCGAATTGCCAAAGGGCCAGTCGCGGGAATATGTCTGGGTGATTGCCTGGTTTGCTTTGATACTTACTACGGCCGGCGAGTCCTTTTCGGCGATTGAGGCAAATGCCTTGCCTAACTGGCGAAGGGTATCGATGCTTTTTGAATCCTCGGCAAGGGCTGATAATGGCGGAATTAGCGAAAAAACGATGAGAACGAAGCTGATAGGGGATAGTGTTATGTGCTTAAACGGCCTTGCTATAGTAGTCATTTTCCTGGTCTCCAAATAGTCGATGTTTAGAAGTACACGTCTAAAACCCGTTTTTACCTTTGGGATTACAATGATTTTAATACGATTTTATCGACCGCGGGTTCGGCTGGTCTAAAGCTTTTTTGAAATGGGGGTTGACAGAGTGCCGGGACGAGGTTAGAAGCAGTAATAAGGCGATAGCGTTAAATAAAAGGAAATTTTTGGGAGGTCAAGGTATGCAGGTGCTGGAGTATCTAAAAAAATCTGGGGTAAAATACGAATCAAGGGAGCATAAACCAACGTTCAGCGCACAGCAAATGGCGGCGGTTGAGCATGAGCCGGGGAGGTTTGTTGTCAAGCCGGTTGTGGTCAAGGTTGACGGCAAATATGTAATGTGTGTGCTTGCGGCCTGCTATAAAGTGGATTTGGGGGCGCTGAAAAAGCAGCTTGGGGCCAAATCTGTGGAGCTTGCGGAAGAAGAAGAGATGGGACGTTTCTTTGGGGATTGCGAGCTTGGGGCGGAGCCGCCTTTTGGGAACTTGTATGATATACCCACGATAATGGATAAAGCCCTTGAGGCCGACGAGCACATAATGTTCCAGGCTGGTTCGCACGAGAATGCGGTCCGGATAAAGATGGCCGACTATCGCAAGTTAGTCAAGCCGAAAGTGCTTGAATTCAGCTACCCCCTCGGTTCGTAAACTCAGTCGGTGTGGGCAAAAAAAGACCCCCGATAAATCGGGGGTCTTTGTGAGAACCCATTGTTTTAGCGGGCTAACGTTATTTCAATTCTGCGTCAATCCAGCCGGTCAACTCCTTCAGGTCCGCCAGGGTGATGTCACCCATGTGAGCAATTCTGAAGGTCTGGTCCTTGATTTTGCCGTAGCCGTTGCCGAAAGCGGTATTGTGCTTTTCCTGAACCGCCTTAATCACGTCGCCGACGACGATGCCCCTTGTGTTCTTGACGGTTGTCAGCGTGTTGGAGGCGTATTTCTCTTCGCAGAACAGCCCGAACTTCTGCTTTGCCCAGGCCCTTGTGTAGTCGCCCATTTCCTTGTGGCGTTTCCAGACGTTTTCCATACCCTCTTTCAGCAGCTTGGTGCATTGATAGTGAAGCCCGAAGATGTGCGGTATGCTTGGGGTGGTGGGCGTCTGGTTTTTCTCATTGGATTTGACAAAGGGCAGGAAGTCGAAATAGTAACCCCTCTGCGGGACCTTTTTGCATTTTTCCATAGCGCGATTGCTGACAGCCGCGACGGTAAAGCCGGGCGGCAGCGCGAATGCCTTCTGGACGGAGGCAAATACGACGTCCCAGCCGAGCTGGTCGAAATGCATCGGCAGGCCTACCAGTCCGCTGACGGCATCGACAAGGACCAGCACATCGGGATATTTCTTTTTCATCATTTCGCTGACTTCATATAGCGGGTTCGTAAGCCCGGTGCTTGTCTCGTTGTAGACCAGCGTAATCGCGGCGTATTTGCCGGACGCAAGCTTTTTGTCAATCATATCAGCGGTAACGGCCTGACCCCATTCGACCTTTAGCTCGTCGCAATTTCTTCCGCAGCTTTTCGCAACATCAGCCCATTTATCGCTGAAGGCGCCGCAGCAGGTGGCGAGAACCGTTTCGTTGAAGTCAACGCAGTTACGGATGGAGGCCTCCCAGAGTCCTGACGCTGATGACGTGACAAGGAAGACATTCTGACTGGTGAAGAGGACTTTCTTGAGCATATCAATCACTTCACCATGCAGTTGGGCGTACTCTTTGCCGCGATGTCCCAGCGTCGGACGCGCCAGTTGCTGAAGGACATCTTCCTTGACCAGCACAGGTCCAGGAATGAACAATCTTGGGGGTTTTCTCCAGTCAGCCATAAACTTC
>Ga0187878_1000428_pt1 | contig 48908 bp, 43 predicted proteins | sample June2016WEW_17_1_FD_132979 | JGI IMG/M metagenome (GOLD analysis project Ga0187878, IMG submission 132979) | Peatland microbial communities from SPRUCE experiment site at the Marcell Experimental Forest, Minnesota, USA - June2016WEW_17_150 | ecosystem: Environmental > Terrestrial > Soil >... | reverse complement strand
TGGGTTGCTCCTGAGAAATCGGATTGGTCTATTGGGGAATAAACCTCATCCAGTATTTCTCAGGGGCGGCCCGCCACGCTGGCTCAGAGCGAAGGCGCCTACCGCGCAGCGGTTTCGTTCACTGCCGCGTGCAGGCTCCTCCGGACCAGGCACAACAGGGGCTGGAAGCGCGCCGTGACGGGAGGTCGTGAAGGGCTGGTTGAGGCGGACGCGCTGCTCCGCATGTGCGAGACGCCCCCCTCTCGCCCGGGAACGCGGGCACTGTCAGCCCGCGCTACGGATCATGCGCGGAAGAAGTCATGTGGGGCGCTAGTTCCGGGGACCCCGCTCCCTGGGACTCCGTCGTCGCCGGCATCCTGCGTCGCACGAAAACACGCCCCACAACGACATCGGGGCTGCCAAAGAACAACCTCTTCAATTTCCTCACCGCCGCTACCGGAATCCAGCGCAGTCTATAGAGCATCTTCGGGGAAAGAATCCGCACCCCCCATCGCAGCAGTGCCCCCTCCAACCGGTAACGCCAGGTGTAGTACGGCTCCTCCAGGATGACCTGCCGGGTCGACGGCAGCTTCAGCCACGCCTGCCAGTAGACGTTTTCCATCGCTCGGTAATCGACGAACCGCTTGATCTGCGCTAGTTTGTCCGGAGGAAGACCGCCGGCTTCCACCACCTTGCGCAGGCTCCTTATCGCCGGAGGGTAGGGCCATTTCAGGCTCGCCCGGCGCCCTTCCCGCTGTCCTTCGTCCCGATGATAGATCGCCAGGATGCGCCGGTCGAACGCGACCGGATACCGCGCTGCGATCCGGACCCAGAGATCCACCTCCTGCCCCATCGGTTCGCCCACCGGGAAGGCGCCTACCACGTCCACCACCTCCTTGCGGATGGCCGTCGACGACCCGGACGCCATACCATGCGCCTCCCACGGCGCCGCGAAGTACTCATCGGTCTGTCCGATATCGCCTTCCCCCGGCAGAACGAACGAAATGTCCTCGTAGTAGCCCTCCTTCTCCCACGAGTGCCGCAGACCCGTCACGTACATGCCCGCCCGAGGAAACCGCTCGATCAGCCCCATGATCGCCGCCAGAAACTGCGGGGCCCACTCGTCATCCCCGTCCAGGAACGCGACGCATCGCGCCTGGGATTCCTCCAGCCCGCGGTTCCGCGCGGCGGCGGCGCCACGGTTGGGCTGGCTCACCACCCGAATTCGTGGGTCCATGACCTGCCGGGCGATATCGCCGCCGCCATCTGTGGACCCGTCATCGACCACCACCACTTCAAAGTCCTGGAACGTCTGGCGCACCACCGATTCCAGACAGCGCCGCACCGTCGTCGCTTTGTTCCACAGCGGGATGACTACGCTAATCGCCGGTCCCATGTCGTTCCCTGTCCCATCCAGCTCGACGTCATTGGCAGCCCACCCCTCACCGTCCTCCCGGCGAGCGCAACCGATCCGGTTGGGGAGCCACCACCTCCAGGTCCACCGAAACCCCCTCGCCGCGGCGGCTCGCCGTGAGCTTCACTGTGCGCCTGCTCGAGACCATCTTGCCCTCCACCGGGATGGTGGTCCCCCAGTGGCCCGCGGGTACGACAACTGTTGCGGGCACTACCACGGGTGCTCCGGCCGGGACCGAGATGTCCACCCTGGTGTCCTTTGCCGGCGGGCCGTTCAGCGTCAGTCCCACGCTGCCCCTCCCCCCGGACGGAATTGGGCCGGAAGGCCGCAGCCGAAACGGCCGCAGCGGGACCACCCAGCACCGGGCCGTTGCCGTCTCCCCGCCGTACCTGGCCGTGACCGTAATATCGGTCCGGGCCGCCGCCGCTCCGGTCTCCGCCAGGAACTCGGCCACGACCCGTCCGGCCCCGACCGGAATCGTCTTCGGCGCCTTGAACAGCCCCGGATTCGAGCTCGAAAGTGCGACCGTGCCGCCCCCCGCTGGGGCCGGAGAACCCAGCGTCACCCGGTTGGGTCCCGTAATCATCTCGCCTGCTACCCCATCGTTCCGCAGGATCACCTGGAACTTCGGCGGCGCCAGCGTTACCGTCCCGCTCGCCCGCGAGGAGCCCAGCCTCGCCGTGATTGTCGCCGTGGTCTGCGCCGCAACGAAGTGCGTGTGGACCGGAAAGAACTCCGAGTAGGGTTTCCCCGGCGCAATCCGCACCGATTCCGGCACGGATACCAGGTCGGGCTTCGAACTGGATAGAGCAACCGTCAGGCCCTCCTTGCCGGCCACGCCGTCCATGTAAACCAGGTTGCGCGTACTGTGATCGGCGCCGGCGGTGAGCGTCTCGGGCCCGAGGTTCACATCGCTCACGCCGGCCGGCGTCAGCGTGAGGACCGCGCGGCCCCGGCGTTTTCCGGCAGTCCCCACCATCGCTACGCGTGTGGCGCGGCGAACCTCAAACGTACTCAGATTGAACCAGGCCTGGGCCGCCCCGGGCGGCACCCGCACTGACGCCGGCACGCTCGCCAGGTTGGGATCCGCGCTCCGCAAGCTTACTCTCAAACCGTCACGGCCCGCCGGTCCTCTCAGAACCACTTGATTCAACGTGCTGCTCCCGCCGCCGGTCAGCCGTTCCGCCGCCAGCACGATTCGCAGCCCGCTCGAAGCCGCTCCCACCTGGACTGCGCCCAGGTCCGGCCGCGCCCCCCGAACGCGGTCCAGGATGTCCCTCCGCGGAGACTTCGCCGGGTCAGCCGCCCCAATCGCCGCACTCGAAGCGCCCGGCGCCCCGTAGAGCCGAACCAGCCGTTCGAATTCCTTCCGGATGGTCTTCGTCCCGCTCCGGAAGCTCTCTCCCGTCCACCGCGGCAGCACCACCTGGCCGATCGGGGGAAGCTTCGGATCGGCGACGATCGCCCGCCGGTCGTCCGTGTACTGCGCCACCCTCTTCTCCCGCGACCGGCCGATCGGGATCGGCTGGCCTCCGTTCCAATACAGGTTTCTGTCGATCACCAGGTTGACGGCCTCTTCCCGGAAACCGTCGGCGAAGTTGCCCATCGTCCCGAACGGGTCGGACCAGATGTTGTTCAGCAACTGGAAACTCTTGTTCATGACCCCCGGCCCGCCCTGCGTGAACCGCACCGCGTAGGCCGAGCTCGGCAGGTCCCCGGTGATCGTGTTGTTCCGGAAAACGATATTCTTGGCGCCCTTCGAGCTGAACGGAGACCGCATCCTCTCCGCCGAATTCCCGATCATGAGGTTGTTTTCAACCACCGCGTCCTGGTACTCGTAAAAGGGCAGCCCGTCTTCGCCGAACAGCACGAAGTTGCTCCCCGCCCCGCCCACCCAGTTCAGGAACACGTTGCAGGCGATCCGCGTTCGCCGCGCTTCCGGCACCCCGCCCGAGTTCTTCACCACGATGAATCCGTGCGAGTCCTTGCCCCCGTACGGGCTGCCGGAATAGTCGTTGAAGAAGATGTTATCGCGAATCGTGACCTCCGTCGCCCCGTTGACGTCGATGTGCTGGCCGGCGGGACCCTCCTGGTTGTAAAAGACATTCCCCATGATCAACAGGTTGCGCGACGCCTCGTTGATCTTCAGCACGTCGTTGTTGAAACTGTCGTGCATGATGTTATCGACCAGCGCGATGGATTCCGACCGGGCGATCTGCGCACACAGCGGGGAATCGGTGGGGTACTTCCCCCGGGCGATGTCGAATCCCATGACCGCCACGTTGGCGGCGTCCCAGATCGACAGCGTCTGATAATCGTCGTTGCGCAACCGGGCTCGATAGGCGTTCTCCGCCCGAATCACAAGCAGGCCGCGAAACTTGCGGGAGATCTTCACATTTCCCTGGTACAGGCCGTCCCGCACGAGGATGGTCCCGCCGGTCTCGGGCGCGTTCCATACGGCCGCCGATATGGTCGCCCAGGGTTTGGCCGCCGGCCCGGCGCCCGGCGCATCACTGCCCCCAGGCGCCACGTAGTACACCGCTTCGCTTCCGCCGGCCGCGTTCCCAGCAGTGCCGATAGCCAGCAGCACCACGGCTACCGCGCGACCCGCACCAAGCCGGCGCCACAGTAGCCGCGGCACAGGGAACAGCACTCCTTCCACGGCCCATTCTAGTATGGTTCGGCCCCGGCCAGCAGCCCTTGCCGGCCCGGCCATCCCGGCTGCGGCTCCCGCTTCAGTCTTCCGCTGACGCGTACTCTGACCGTTCACTCTCGTTGGGCCCGTTGCCGCGCTGCGGAAGGAAGCTCGCCAGTCCGCTCACCCAAGCCATGAACTCGGCCACCGTCACGTTCGAAGAGTCCAGAAAGCGCGGGAGGAAGAACCGGTTCGTCCGCCGGTCGGCCAACCCCGGCTGGCACGTGGTGGCCGACTCGATCCCGCACGCGCCGAGGAACTCGGCCACCTCCGGCCAATGCAGACCGCAGGGATAGCAGAAATGCACCAGCGGCTTCCCGGAGATCGTGGAAATCGAGCGCCGGTTGTCCTCGATCTCTTGCGTGAACAAATCCCGCTGGCGCCACAGGCGGTGACGGTGCGTATGGAGCTGAATGTCCACCCCCTCCTCGGCCAATTCCCTGGCTTCCTCCAGGGTCATCAGGTGGAGCATCCGCTTGTTACAGAGCCCCTGGTAGTCGACGCCCAGCTTGCCGGCCAGCGACTCGAGCAGGCCGTCCTTATCCTTCGCCGAAAGCCCTTCCCGCTGGGCCCGGCTCCGGATCCGGAGTTGCACGGCCCGCCGCCCCCGTTTGTCCAGCCACGCGGCCCGCTCCAGCAACTCCGGCCATTCCAGGGCTTGGTTTCGGCCTTTCCACAGCAGGTAGCTCAGCACGACATCGAACACCGGCCGGTTGTAGCTCGCGTAATACGTCGTCAGATACACCGTCGCCGGGAAGCCATACTCCCGCAGGATGGGATGGGCGCTCCGGTAGAAGTCGTAGCTGCCGTCGTCGAACGTGATGGCCACGGCTTTCTTCGGCAAGCGTCCCGAATACAGGCGCTCGAGTGCCTCCCCCAGCCCCAGCACCGCGCAACCCATCCGGTGCAGCGCGTCCATCCTTTGGCGAAACAGGGCCGGAGCAACGTAAAGAGACGGATTCCACTCGTGCTCATCCTCCAGCGAAATCCCGTGGTAGCAGAGGATCAGCAAGCGTTCTTGCCGCCAGCGGCTGTGGAGCGCCCAGGAGGTAAGGCCCAGGCTCGCCGCCATTCGCAACCCCGCCAGCTTGAGCCACCGCAGAGTCGTCACGTCGCGGTCACCTCGGCCGATGCTCAGGCTCTGCTTCCGCTCGCGCTCGGGGACAGCGGAATTCTCCTTCGCGCGAGAGAATGCAGCCCAGCTTTACCATGCGTTCGCAGTACAGATCGTGGGTATGGCCGGACTCCACCTTGGCCCGGCCCGCCCGGCCCAGCGCTTCAGCCTTCTCCCGGTCTCCCCAGACCATCAAGATCGCGTCTCTCAGTACGGAAGGATCCGCCGGAGGCACGACAATTCCGTCAACCCCGTTCTCGATGTACTCGGGGGCGGACACGTCGTCGGCGCAAATCACCGGCCGGCCGTGCCACATCGCGTTCAGGAACGAGGCCTCCCCCGCCCCACGCAACCGGTTCGCGGTCAGCGGAACGACAACCAGCCTGGCCGCCGCCATCAGGCGCCGATAATGCGGCTCCTGCGCCTGAATCAGGACCACATTGCGCGGAATCTGACCGCCCCGGGTCCAGGCGGGATCTGTGGTGGACACCAGCACCGGGATCTCCAGCCCCTCCACCGCCTGGAACAGGGTCCGGTAGTCGCGTTCCGAGTTGCCGCCGGAAAACACGTAGTCTCCCAAGAACAGCGGCGCCTCGGACGGCAACAGCGAGTGGTTCGATTTGTAGGGAATCATCACGAAGTGCTCTGCTGGCAACTCGAGTTCTCTGCTGTAGCGTTCGCCCATTTCGCGGGACAACATCGCGCATACGTCGGCGGACCGAAACGCACGGCGGAGCAGCTTCTTTCTGATGCCGCTGGACGGGTGCAGGTAATACGCAAACAAAACTATCTTGCCCCTTGTTCCAAACAGCGAGCGCAGCAGCGCGAACCAAAGAACGGCACGCTCCTGCAACACCAGGGCGACGGAAGCAGGCTTGCGGCTTCGCACCAGCAGGCGCCCAGCCAGGCCCAGGTCGCACAGCGCGCGCGCCAGTGCTCCCGCCAGTGGCCACTGGCCCACTCGCCGCGCAATCGCCGCCGCGATCCGGCCACGGCGCACATGTTCTACCAGGCTGCTGAACGGTGTGTCTTCCCAAGACTCGGCAGAGTACAGCGGCCCAGAAGGCGGGAGTAATCCCTCCAACTCCAGGGCGTCCAGGAATCTGGCCTCGTGCCAACTGGAGTGCGTCGGGGGCGCCGGCCTCTGTGCTCGACCGTCCTGGGCTGGGATGGGGGGACTCATTCCAGAAACCGAACCCTCTATCCTACGACAACTCCCCCTTCCGGGACCGCTCCGAGACGCCAGGCCAAACTCAGCCGGCATCAGCGTTTGCTTCCGCCGACGATATAATAGCCCCTTGCGCAAGACTGCGGTCCTGTTTTGTATCGACTCCGTCGCCGAGCGCGCCGGCACCGAGGCGTATGCCGTCGAACTGCTCACCCGTCTGGACCGAGCGGCCTTCGACCTGCACCTGGCCTGCCTCCAGGACAGCCCGCACCTGCACCAGCTCTCGGCCTGCTGCTCCACCGCGGTCTTCCCGGTCGGCAGCGTCTTCCGGCCCAACGGCCTGCGGCAGATCCGCCGCCTCCGGCGTTACATCGACGAACAGGCCATCGACATCGTGCATACCTGGATGCCCAAGGCCACTGTGATGGGGGTGCTGGCCGCCAAGGGTTCCCGCTGCCCGGCGGTCGTTAGCGCCCGTCGCAACATGGGCTACTGGTACACGCCTTTCTATCTCCGGCTGTTCCGCTACCTGAACCGCCACACCACCCGCATCCTGGCCAACTCCGAGCGCGTCCGGGAGTTCACCATTCAGACCGAGGGAATCCCTCCTGCCAGGGTTGACGTCCTCTACAACGGCGTGGATCTGGATCGGTACGCACCCCAGCGCGGCGATCCGCGCCTCGCCGAGTCGCTGGGCATCCCTCCCCAGGCCAGAGTGGTCGGCGTCGTCGCTAACTACCGGCCTGTCAAGCGCCTCGATCTGTTCCTGCGCGCCGCCGCAATCGTCTCCGCAGCGGTTCCGGAAGCCGTGTTTCTCCTGGTCGGCCAAGGCCCGCTCCGCGAGGGACTGGCCCAACTGTCGCGCGACCTCGGCATCGCCGGCAAGGTGTTCTTCTCGGATGGCCAGGGCAGCGTGCCGGACTACCTGGGGCGCATGTCGATCGGCTGCCTCTCCTCGCAGAGTGAAGGCTTTTCCAACGCCATTCTGGAGTACATGGCAGCCGGCCTGCCGGTGGTGGCCACCGACGCCGGCGGCAACGCCGAAGCCATCCAGGACCGCGTCAATGGCTACCTCGTTGGTACGCCCGACCCACAGGACTTCGCCGCGCCAATTCTCACACTCCTCCGGGACGAGGCTGGGCGAGCCGCCATGGGACGCCGCGCACTGGAACGCTGCCGCCAAGAGTTCGACCTCAGGGACGCGGTGGCGCGCCAGGAGCGCTATTATCTCGAGCTGCTCGAATCCGGCGCCTCTGGCTCGCGAATCACCTGAACGAGCTTGCCTTGCGCCGTGCGAGCAATCTGGTCCATCCACAGCAACTTCACGGGGATCCCCGCCACCAGGTGGGCCAGCATCCCGCGCAACTGCCCTTCCCGCTCCTCCGCCATCCCCGCTCCGGCCAGAGAGATCCAGATCTCGCCATTCCGCTTCAACACCACCTGGAATTGCCGCACCTCCGGGAATTCCTTGAACGTGTGATTCCAGTAGATGTTGTTGATTGTCCGGCCGTCGGGCAATCGCAGCAGTCCCGCCGCCCGGCCTTGCAGTTGCCTAAGCGCGGCTACCCCGGATTCGCTCTGATGGCTGGCGTCAAACACCCCGAGGTCCTCGATGGCGTAACGCAAAAACGGCGTGCCACGGCAGATTGTGCTCGTCCAAACCAGCCGCCCCGTTTCCCCCGGCGCAACCGGCCTTCCGCTTTCATCCACCACCTCCAGGAACAGCCAGGGCCGCAGCACATGCAGCGGTCCGCCAACCTCGAACTGGCACGCCATCGTAGAAAGTTCCCGCCCGCCGTAGCGATTGAGCAGCGGAACGCCGAAGGCCTTTTGGAAAACCTCCACCTGCTCCGGAAACAGCATCTCGCCGCCGCTCCAGGCGACCTGCACGCTGCCGGTCGGAAGCTCCAGGTTCCGCTCCACAACCGCCCGGGCGATGTATTCGAGCATCGACGTGAAGCCGTAGATCGCCACCGGTCGCTCGGCGCGCGCGATCTCGAGCACTCGCTCCACGGTGGCCTGGCTGAGGTGGTAGCCGTCCACCAGGTACTCCCGCAACATCCGGTAAAGGGTCCGCACCTTCCAGTTCGCGGTCTCCCGGCCGATGTCCCGCTCCGAGCCCCACACTATGATCGTCGCCATCCCCAGTCGCCAACCCATCCGCAGGCGCGTGTAGGCGTTCCCGCCGAAAGCGGCCTTCTGCATCGCCAGGTCGTGCACGAACTGCGTCGGCTCGCCGGTGGAGCCGCCGCTGGAGTTCAACTTCCCGCCGAAACGCTTCTGAATCTCCCCTGCCGGAAAGCGGTCCCGCAGCACCCGCTTCGTTACGATGGGCAAGCTGGGCCAAACACTCCACAGAGTGTCCGGGTCGGCGATCCGCGCCGCCTCCTTCCATTCCGGCAACGCGTCCGCCCGGTTTCCGAAGTACCGGATCTGCGCCAGCAGCCGGTCCGCCAGCTCCCGCCGCTGCTGCTCCGGGCTCAGCGTCGGAAAGCTTTCCAGGTCCGCCCAATCACGTCCGTTGCGCTTGAGCGTCCGGCGCCAGCAGATTCGGCTTGCAAGCGATAGCATTAGGGTTGCCATCGGGACCTACTTCTTCATCCAGTCCTGCCCCAGGATCACGCCCAGGTTCTGCCTGAGGCGCGTGACGTGCTTCCAGCCGATGCGGCCCGATCTCAGGGCGGCCCAGCCCTTCAAAAGGTAGCCCTTCCGCAGCGAGCGCCGGACGTCCTTCTCCGAGACCCCCGGCAACTGCATCGCTCTCTCTCGAACGTCGCCAAACCGGCCGGAACCGAGGAGCAGCCCGTACTTGTTCGCGGTGTGCCAGAGCCGCGACCCCGGATAGGGCGTGGCCACTTGCCACGACATGTAATTGATCAGCCGCTCGCTCAACAGGCGCCGGCTGAACCGCAGCGTGTTGTCCACATCCGCCGGCGTTTCATAGGCCAGTTGCCCGTTCTCTTCCCAGGCGTGGTACAGCATCATGAAGCCGAACACCCGGATGCCGTGCCTCTGGAAAACCCGGCAGGCCTCCACCACCTGCTCCAGCCGAATCCTTTTCTGCAAACCATCGATGGTGCGCTGGTTCCCGCTCTCGATGCCGATGTGCACCATCCACAGATTCATCTTCGCGAATTCCCCTGCCATCTCGTCCGTGACCTTGTCGGCCCGGACGTTGCATTGGAAAAACAGGTCGCTGTGCCCCAGCTTCCGGATGGCGCTCGCGACCTCAACCGGCCACTCGAAGTTGAGGTTGAACTCGTCGGCGCTGAGGTAGATCTCCCGGACGCCCCGCTGATACAGCAACTCGACTTCTTCGGCCACCGCTTCCGGCCGGCGCACCCGCACCCAAGGCTTGTTCTCCTTCCAGATCGGATTCGAGCAGAACCAGCAGTCGAACGGACAGCCCCGGCTCACCAGCACGTAGGTCTGCGGTTCGGCGCGCTTGAAGTGCATGCCTTCGTAGTCGGCGAAGTCCACCAGGTCCCACGCCGGCATGGGGATCCGATCCAGCTCCAGGAGCTCTCGTTTCGCCGTGCGATAGGGCTGCCCGTCCCGCCGGAACGCCACCCCGGGGATCTTCTCGAGCGGGGTTCCGGAGCCTGCATAATGCGCCACCAGATCGCAAAACGTCTCTTCCCCCTCGCCGAGCACGCACACATCCACGGGCGTCGCGCCCAGAATCGATTCCCACGCCGCCGTCGGGTGCGCCCCGCCGGCGATGATCGGAAGGCCCGGGAACCGCGCGCGAACGGCGGCGACGGTCCGGTGAGCCAGCGGCGATGTGAACGACGCATACGAGATCCCGTACAAGTCCGGGCGCAGGCGCTCGACCGCCTCCAGGTGGCTCGCCAGGTCGTGGTGGCTCTCCAGATAGTGGAAGCTCACCCCATCGGAGGCAAAGCGTTGTCGCCCGCTGGCGATCAAGTACAGGATTCCCAGGTTGGGGTATGCCGCATCGTAGTGACGCTCTCGCTGCGGCGGGTCTGCGATCAAGACTCTCATTTCCGTCCCTCGATTTGTCGCCCCCAGACTCAGCGCAGCTTGGCCACAGATGCCCTTGTTCGAGTACCATAACAGAAGTGAGACGGATCCGCAACATTCTCTTCCTCTCACCGCGGCAGTGCTACCCGCCTCTAAGCGGGGGAAAACTGCGGGAATTCCACCTGGCAAGAGCTCTTGGCCGCCACGCCGCGCTCACGCACGTCTCCTTCACGCAGGCCGGGCGCCCGGCCCTCACTTCGGCCGAACTTCCGTTCTGCCACAGGATCGTGCCGGTACCCTCGCCGCCCCTCTACACCGCGGGGAAGATCGCGCGGGGACTCTTGGGCCGCTGGCCCCTCTCGGTGGTGAACTACACCTCGGACGAAATGGAAGCGGCGATCGGCGCTCTGCTAGGTCAAGAGCAATTCGATCTGGTGCACATCGACAGCGTTCACATGGCGGCCTATGCGCCGTTCCTCCAGCGGAATACCCGGGCTCCAGTGATCTATGATTGGCACAACATCGAATCGGAGGTAATGCGCCGCTACAGTGAAAACGCGGGGTCGCCTTTTCACAGGCTGTACGCCTCTGCGACCGCCCGGCGTCTCGCCGCTGTCGAAAAGGAAATCCTCCGCCAGGCATTCGGCCACGTGGTATGCAGCAAACGGGAGCGTGAGCAATTGTCGGGCCTTGCTCCGCGTGCGCGCATCGCCGTAGTCGAGAATGGCGTTGACGCCGGCTCCTTCAGCGACTCGGCGCCGCCCCCGGATCGCCGCTGCCGCATCGTTTTCGTCGGCTCCATGAACGGTCACCCGAATATCGAAGGAGCAGTTTGGTTCGTGCGCTCCGTCTGGCCCGGGATTCACGCCCGCTTCCCTTCCTGGCGGCTCACTCTGGTAGGCTCCGACCCTGCACCCGCCGTCCTTGCGTTGCGCGACCAGGCGGGCGTCGAGGTCACCGGCACCGTCTCCGATGTCCGGCCCTACTATCAGGAGGCTCTGGCCGCCATCGTCCCGTTGCGCACCGTCGGGGGCACGCGCTTAAAGATCCTCGAGGCCATGGCCGCCGGAGTGCCCGTGGTCTCCACAACCTTCGGCGCCGAAGGCTTGTCTGTCTCGCCCGGCGCGGATATCCTGATCGCGGACCAAGACGAGGATTGGCTGCCGAGACTGGCTGAGCTCTCCCACCAGGCTGAGTTGTGGCATCGCCTCACCGCCGCCGGACGGGAGCTGGCGCGGCGCTACGATTGGGACACGCTGGGCGAATCGCTGTACGATACCTATTGCGGTTGGTTGAGCGCCTGCCGGTAGATCTCCAGGAGGCCGCGATAGTAAGCCTCCGGCGTGTACCGCGACGTCACGCCTCGGGCGGATGCCCCCAGCCTCTTCCGCAGCTCCGGGTCGCACAGAAGCCGGCCCAGCGCCGCCGCCATCGCCTCCGGGCTCCGCGCTTCCACCAGCAGCGCGTTCTCCTCGTTCGCGGCGATCTCAGGCACGCCGCCGACGCGGGTCGCCGCCACGGCCAGCCCGGCGGCCATCGCCTCGAGCAGGGCGTTGGGCGATCCCTCGGAGTGCGACGGCAGCGCCGCCATGTCCGCCATCGTGTAATACGCCCGCAGGTCCGGCTGGCAGCCCGCCAGGACTACCATCTCCGTCACTCCCAGCGTGGCGCACATCCGCTCGATCCGGCCGTGTTCAGGGCCGTCGCCAGCGATCACCAGCCGAAACAGTGGCAACGCGCGCTCCCGCCGTACCGCGGCCAGCGCCCGGATCAGATCGGCGTGCCCTTTCTCCCTGGACAGGCGCCCGGCCGAGAGCACCACCAGCGCTCCCTCGGGAATCCCCAGGCTCTCCCGCACCCGCCGCGCCTCCTCTGGCGCCGCCGGGATGAACGGGTTGACCGCGTTGTGCCGCACCACGATCCGGTCTGAGGGAACCCCCGTCCGCACCAGCGCGGCGGCGAATGGTTCGCACACCGCCACCACGCGGCGCGCCGCGCGCAGCGACCACCGGTCAAGCTGGTTGTAGAGCCTCATCTTGGCGTCCGTGGTGGTATAGCCGTGCTGGAATGCGATCCAGGGATAACGCCGGTTCAGGCCGCTATACCGCACCAGAAAATGCGACTTGATGTTGTGCGTTTGCAGGATGTCCGGCCGTCGCCTGGAAACGATCTCGCGCAGTTGCGGTATGATCCCGAAGTCCAAGGCCCGCCGCTCGCGGATCACCTCCACCTCCAGCCCCGAGGCCCTCACTCCGGCAACAAATCCGCTCTCCGCCGGCCCGCGTTGGAACGTCGCCACCGTCACTTGCACACCCGGAAGATCCGCCGGCGGGCCCGCCGCCTGGTGCGCAAACTCGATCAGGTTCTTGGCGGGGCCGCTGACGAAACTCGCTTCCATGACGGCGAGCACACGGATTGGTGGCCGCCCCGCCGTCAAGCGCGGCCCCTCGCGCCCACCGCTGCCGAAGGGCTCCGGCCGAGCTCGCAATGGCCCGCCCAGCCCGACGGCGGGCGGAAAACACGCCCGTCTAGCGGCAGGATCTCGTCGGCGCCCAATTCCGCCCCTCCCATCCGGACGCGGATGTCCGCGGGCCGGAACGTTGCCAGCGGATATGAGAACGCGGCGAAAGCTTCCCGGACCAGGGGAATGCGTTCCGGGTCGAAGCCCATCAGCCGGGCATGCACCCACTCTGCCGCTGCGGGGTTGAGCGCCCCCGACAAGAAACCGGCGGGCGCCGGGGTGCTCTCGAGCGGCCCCTCGCCTTCGCCCGCGACGATGGCGTCGGCGATGGTGATTACCAGTCGCCGGGGAGCACTGTCGAGCGTTCCATCCGGCCGCCCGTACAGCAAAGCCCTGTGCAGGTCCAGACAGGTGCGCCAGATCGTGTCGTTCCCATGCCAAGACCCCTCCAGGTTGGCGTCCGCCCCGAGAATCCGCGCCCCCCGGGCGGCCAGTTCCGCCGACTGCCCCAGCAGCCTTTGGAAAGCGCCAGGCGGCAGCCGGTTGGCCGCATCCAGGAGATCCTCCGCCCGCCGCTTCAGCCACGAGTTGCCCGGATAACAGTCTCCACCGCCCCCGGCGCCTCCCTTGCGGTGATGTGGCAGGAACTCCTTGTTTCCGTTGATGCCAACCAGGTTTTTCAGCGCCCCCGTAATGCAGGTCTTCTTGTGGCACTTCAGCTTCGGCAGGTTGATCACCACGTCGGCCTCGATCACTTCCCGGGCGATCAGGTATTGGTGCCGGCCGGCCGCATGGGTCCGATGGAGCAGGTCCGGATTGTATACGGTCACCCGGAATTTCCGGGCATCCGCTGAGATCGGCTCCAGAAGGCTCTCTTTCGCCAGGTCGAACAGGACGTAGTCGGCCAGCTCGCGGCAGTTCTCGCTGCGGGCGTGGCCCAGCCTCCGCCCATGCAGCACGGTGCGCCGGAAATCCACGATCCGCAGGTTCAGGCCCCGGTCGCCAAAGCGTTGCGCCAGACTCTCGATCCCGCATTGGCCCAACAGCGCTTGGAAGTCGCAGCTCTGGAGCGGCGCGTCCCCGATCACTACCTCGGACGGGCGGGTCAGCGCGACGTACTCCAGAACCGCCTCGATCACGCTGGCATGCGTCACCAGGCAGTCCAGGCCCGCCCCGGACTGGTTGTGGTGGAGCACCCAGTTCGGCTTGAGGACCACCCGTGCACCGGGCGGAATCAGGTCGCCTAGTGGGTTCCACTCTGGCGTCCCCGAGCGCTGGCCGTCAAGCTGCCAGGCGACGAACAGGTCGCGCAGCGCCGCCTGGGCGACCGTGGTGGCGCAGCGGCCGCTGAGCTCCGGCGCCGCCACGGGTTCGGCCAGCGGTCCGTACTCCGGCCGGGCGCTTCTGCTCACGACCACGCGGCTTGCCACGCCTGGGTTTGCCCAATCCCGCATCGTTGAATCCACTCTGCGTCTTCATTGTGCCTCACCGGGCCGGCCATCGGCACGGCACGCTATACTATTCCACGAATCAACCGGACGAAACGGCACGACAATGAGAGCAGGATCAATACGGACTGCATCCGCGATCGCGCTCTTGGCGATGGGGGCCACCTTCGGCGCCGGACTCACGCCCTATGGCCTGGAATGCGAGGCCCGCCGCAACCCCATCGGCGTTGACGTTGCGCCCCCTCGTCTTGGATGGAAGCTGCGCTCCGGCGAGCGCGCTCAGAGGCAGACCGCCTACCAGATCCTGGTTGCGAGCGCGCCCGCCAAGCTCGTCCCCGGACAGGCCGATCTTTGGGATTCAGGCCGCGTGAACTCCGCCGAGACCGCCTGGATTCCTTACGGCGGCGCCGCACTGCGCTCCTGCCAGCGCTCCTGCTGGAAGGTGCGCGTGTGGGACTCGAGCGGCGTTGCCTCGGATTGGAGCGAGCCGGCCGAGTGGACCATGGCCGTGCTCGATCCGAAACAATGGAAGGGCTTCTGGATCGCTCAACGGAACCCCAGCCTGCGCTCCGGCCCGTTGCCCATCTTCCGGAAGGACGTCACCCTTGACCGCCCTCTCCGCCGCGCGCTCGCATTCCTCTCGGGCATGGGTTTCCACGAACTCCGCATCAACGGGACCAAGGTGGGCGATCATGTCCTCGCTCCGGCCTGGACGAATTACCGCGGCACCGTGCTCTATGAGGCTTTCGACGTCACCCCCATGCTGAAGCCCGGGACCAACACCCTCGGCGTATTGCTCGGCAACGGCTTCTACAACGTGGCGGGCGGCCGCTACACCAAGTTCACCGGATCGTTTGGCCACCCGCGGCTGTACCTTCAATTGCATCTGGAGTTCGAAGACGGTTCCACCCGTGACGTCTCGACCGACCCCTCCTGGCGGGTCCACGATGGCCCGATCACGTTCTCGTGCATGTACGGCGGAGAGGATTACGACGCGCGCCTCGAGCCGCTGGGTTGGGACCGGCCCGCCTTCGACGATTCCGGGTGGACGCCGGCGATGGTCACGGAAGCTCCCGGCGGAGTCATGCGCGCGCAATCCAGCCCGCCGATCCGCGTCCAGGAGACCTTCCACCCGGCTCGCATCACGCAGCCCAAGCCCGGCGTCTTCGTCTACGACCTCGGCCGGAACTTCGCCGGCTGGCCCAAGATCGAAGTTAGCGGCAAGGCCGGCGCCCAGGTTCGGCTAACGCCGGGCGAATTGCTCAACTCGAACGGGCTTGTGACGCAGAGGTCCTCCGGCGGCCCCACGTTCTTCACCTACACGCTTCAGGGCGCCGGCCGCGAGTCCTGGTCGCCCCGCTTCACCTACACGGGTTTTCGCTACGTGCAGGTGGAAGGGGCCGCGCCGGAAGCCGCACCCTTGGCCGGCGTGCCCGTCCTTCACCAGCTCGAAGGCCAGTTCGTCCACCTCGATGCGGCCCGCATCGGCCGGTTCTCCTGCTCCAAGGAGCTGTTCAACCGCATCCATGCCCTGATCGACGCCGCCGTCCGCAGCAACCTCCAGCACGTGGTCACCGACTGCCCCCACCGCGAGAAGCTCGGCTGGCTCGAGCAAACCTACCTGATGGGCCCGTCGCTTCTCTACAACTGGGATCTCCGCGCGGCGCTCCCCAAGATGATCCGCGATGTGCGCGAAGCCCAGACCATCGACGGTCTCATCCCGGGCATTGCGCCCGAGTACGTCGTATTCGGCTGGTTCGACCTCGGATTCCGCGATTCGCCCGAATGGGGCAGCGCCGGAATCCTGTTGCCGTGGCTGGCATGGCAGTGGTACGGAGACCGGAGGCCGCTCGAAGATTCTTTCGGCACCATGAAGCGTTACGCGGAGTACCTGGGATCGAAGTCGGAGGGCCGCCTGCTCTCTTACGGCCTGGGCGACTGGTTCGACATAGGACCGGGCAGGCCAGGCCCCTCCAAGCTCACGCCCAAGGGCCTCACCGCGACGGCAACCTACCTCGAAGACCTCCGCGTCCTCGAAGCCGCGGCCCGGTTGTTGGGCCGGGAACAAGACGCACACCGGTTCGCCAAGGAAGCCGGCCAGGTCCGCGAAGCGTTCCAGAAAGCCTTCTACAAACCCGAGCAGATCACTTACTCGACCGGCAGCCAGACCGCGCTCGCCATGCCGCTCGCCCTCGGGCTGGCGCCGGAATCCGCGCGCGCGTCCCTCACCCAACAACTGGTAGCGGACATCCGCCGCACGGGCAACCACACCAGCGCTGGGGATATCGGCTACCACTACGTGGTTCGCGCCCTGATCGACGCCGGCCGGAGCGACGTGCTGTTCGACATGAGCAGCCAGACCGATCCGCCCAGCTACGGCGCGCAGCTCGCCGCTGGCGCCACCTCGCTCACCGAGGCCTGGGATTCCGACCCCAACGCCTCCCAGAACCACTTGATGCTCGGTCACATCGAAGAGTGGTTCTATGCGGGATTGGCCGGCATCCGCCCCGACCTGGAAGCGCCCGGGCTGACCCGCATCCGCATTCAACCCGAGCCGGTCGGCGATTTGACTAGCGTGGACGCCTCCTGGGAAACCTTCCGCGGGCCGGTGGGGGTTCGCTGGCGCATCGAGGGAACTACGTTCCTCCTCAGCGTGGATATCCCTCCTGGCATCACCGCCGTTGTCGTCCTCCCGGCCTCGCCTGCATCCCAGACCACCGAGGGCCGGCGCGCGGTATCCGAATGCGGTTCCGGCCACTACGAGTTCCAGGTCCCGGGGTGGACCCTGGGCGCGCGCTGAGTGCCGCAACGGCGGCTTCCCGAGCGCCCAACCCCCGCAGGCGGGGGTCAACTCCAGTAATTCCTGTCCAGGCGGCAGGGCCTGCACAGCAGCTTGGTCGGAAGCTGCGCGATGTAGTGGCCGCGCTGATGCTGGATCTGGCGGGCGCGCATCTCCTTGTAGGGCACCCCGGGCGCCTCGACGTGCAGGTCGATGCGGTCCAGCAGCGGCCCGCTGATCTTGCCCAGGTAGAGCTGGATGATGGCCGGCGTGCAGCGGCACTCCCGCGTCGAGTCCGCGGCGGGTCGGAGCAAGCGTGGGTGTCTTGTTTCCCGCTCCAACCGTTGCGATCAGTCTTTCGCGCTCTGAGACAGGAATGACTTTGTGGTCGGGTGCTGCGGGTCGCCGAATACCTTCGATGGAGGCCCGCTCTCGACGTCGTAGCCATCCGCGAAGACGTGAACCTGGTTCGCAACATTGCGCGCAAATCCCATCGAATGGGTCACGACAATCATGGTCTGGCCGTCCTTGGCGAGATCCTCCATGAGTGAGAGGATTTCGCCCGCCATTACCGGGTCGAGTGCGCTGGTCGGTTCGTCGAAGAGGATGGTGCCCGGTTCCATGACCAGTGCGCGCGCGATGGCGACACGCTGCTGCTGCCCGCCGGAGAGGTCCCTCGGGTATGCGTCTTCCTTGGCTGAGAGGCCGACGCGCGCCAGCAATGTCTCCGCGCGCTGTATCGCCTCGCCGCGCTTCAGCTTCAGAACCTGCCTGGGCGCCTCGATCACGTTTTCCAGCACCGTCAGATGCGGGAACAGATTGAACTGCTGGAAGACGAATCCCACCTGGCGTCGCACGGCCTCGAGGAGCCGCGCGTCGGACCGCGGGCTGGTCGCGGGAGTGAGCACGTGATCGCCCACACGGACCTCTCCTGCTTGGAAGGGTTCCAGGCCGTTGATGCAGCGGAGGAAAGTGCTCTTGCCGCCCCCCGACGGCCCAATGATGGAATGAACCTCTCCCTTGTGGACCTCCAACGAGATGCCCTTGATAATCTCGTTCGGGCCGTACCGTTTAACCAGGTTCGTGACCGTAATCATGCCTGCTGCTCCAGTCCCAGGTGCGTCTCGATGCGCCGGGCGATGATCGACATCGGGTAACTCATCATGAGATACAGGATCGCCGTCATCCCCATCAGTTCCACGGTCGCCTGCGTGCTCATCGAGAGAACCGAGAACCGCTTGGTCAGTTCAACGATGGTCACGACCGAGCAGACCGAAGTGTCCTTGAACAGGGCGATGAAGTCATTGACGACCGGCGGGATGACGATTCGCACCGCCTGCGGCACAATGATGCGGCGCAAGGCGAGAACGCGCGACATGCCGAGGGAAAGCGCTGCCTCCATCTGCCCTTTGGGGATTGCCTGGAGGCCTGCGCGGTAAATCTCCGACTCGTAGGCCGAGTAGTTGATAGCCAATCCCAGTACGCCAGTCCAGAACGCCGGGACCTTCACCCCAACCTCGGGCAGGAAGAAGAAGATGAAGTAGAGTTGGAGCATCACGGGTGTACCACGCAGGAACTCGACGTAAGCGGTGAGTGGCAGCCGGAGCCAGGAACGCCCGTAAAGCCGGCCGATGGCAATCATCAGGCCCACAAGGATCGCGAGCGGGAATGAGAGAGATGAAAGAACGACGGTCATGCCTGCCGACTGGACCAGGATCCCACTGTAATCTTTCACTACCTGCCAGCCGCGTTTGCGGGTGTCGACCTTGACGGACTCCTCGGTCGGCATCTGGTTCCTTTCGATCTTGGCGTCAGCAGCCTTGAAGTACCCGTAGAAGCGCCCCTTCTCGCTTATGTCGGCAAGCTCCGCCTGTTGCGCGTCCCAGATGCCGTACTTGCGGTAGATGCGTTCGAGGTCTCCATTGCGCACCATCAGGACGATGGCCTCGTTCAGCGCTTGCAGGAGGGCTGTCTCTCCTTTCTTCACGTAGATGACGTAGTAGCCCCGCTGAACCGGCTCTTCGATCCGGCGCAAGGCCCTGAAACGGGGTGCGTAGAACGAGGCTATGGGAGTGTCTTCGATCGTGGCGTCGAGTTTGCCGGTCTCCACCTCCCGCATGGTGTCGGTGTTTCCCTCGTAGGCGACCACTTCGCACAACCCGCCGCAGAACTTCCGCGCGTAAGTCTCTGCGGCCGACCCGTTCAGGATGCCGATCTTGAACCTCGCGGCGCCGGCGCCCTTCCTGAGGTCGGCCCACGAGTTGATCCTGGGATTGTCTTTGCGCCCCATCAATTGCAGCGCATAGACGTAGTATGGGATCGTGGCATCCATGATTTCGGCGCGTTCGCGTGTAAACTCGTACCCGTTGATGATGGCGTGAATCTTTCCGGTGCGAAGCATATCGGGCATCTTGTCCCATTGCCCCTGCGTGAATTCCGCCCTCACTTTGAGGTACTCTCCGATGCGGTTGGCAAAATCTACCTCAAACCCGGTCACCTGCCTGGGGTTGTTCTCTTTCGGGAAGACATATGGGCCGCCTCCCTCCTGATCCCCGCCCCACAGCATTCTACCCGCTTTGCGCATATCCGCGAGCGCGTCGGCAGATGCGGTGCACGGCAAAACCAGGCCTGCCAGGATGCAGGCAGTTAGGGAACTGCAAAGCCATTGCCTCATCGAGCCTCCTTCGGCCAGCTTGTTGCGCGCGATCGGGCTTTCAACTGCCTGGACGCGCGATGTTGATTCTGTATCGACCGATTGACAACAAGGCAAGGTCAATCAGCGATTCTGAGCGGGTGCCACCCCCGGCCGCCAACCCCGAGATGGCCACCAAAAGGAGCATGCTCCCCAAGGCGTCGATTTTAACACTCACGGCCGGAACAGGTTGTTCTCGGAAAAGCCAGTCACGGACTGGGAGGAGCGCGGAGGATTCTACCTTGGCATTCAGCCGTACCACGAGAGTGGCCATCCGATGCCGGGAGCCGAAGTGTCGCTGACCGCTCCCCTGGCCACCGTCGAGCTTCTGGCAAAAGTGAGCTCCCTGTTGTCTCGGCATTTTACCGTCTAGTGGCGAGTCACCCACTCAGGGCGCGGTTGGGCGGAAGAGCTTCAGACTGTCGTGCAAGTCCATGGAGTTCTTCCTCCCAGAAGCGCCATTTCACGTCCAGTAATTCCTATCCAGACTCCGGTACTGCACCGCCTCGGCGAGGTGCTTGGCGGAGACGGCTTCGGATTCGTCGAGGTCGGCGATGGTGCGGGCGACTTTGAGGATGCGGTCGTGGGCGCGGGCGGAAAGCGCCAGGCGGCGCATCGCCATTTCCAGAGTGCGCTCGCCCGAGTCGTCCAGGCGGCAGAGCTTGCGCAGCAGCTTGGTCGGGAGCTGCGCGTTGTAGTGGCCGCGCTGGTGCTGGATCTGGCGGGCGCGCTCGATGCGGGCGCGCATCTCGGCCGAGGAGACGCCCTGCTCGTCGGCGCGCATTTCCTTGTAGGGGACGGCGGGCACCTCGACGTGCAGATCGATGCGGTCCAGCAGCGGCCCGCTGATCTTGCCCAGGTAGCGCTGGATAATGGCCGGCGTGCAGCGGCACTCGCGCGTGGTGTCGCCGTAGAAGCCGCAGGGACAGGGATTCATCGCCGCCACCATCATGAAGCTGGCGGGGAAGGAGAGGGTCATGTTGGCGCGGGCGATGGTGACCGAGCCATCCTCGAGCGGCTGGCGGAGGAGCTCGAGGACGTTGCGCGGGAATTCGGGGAACTCGTCCAGGAACAGCAAGCCATGGTGGGCCAGGGAGACCTCGCCGGGGCGGGCCATGCCGGTGCCGCCGCCGATCATGCCGGCGTCGGAAATGGTGTGGTGCGGTGCGCGGAAGGGGCGCTCGACCAGCAGGCCGGCGCCGGGCGCCAGCACGCCGGCAACGGAGTGGACCTGGGTGGTCTCGAGCGCCTCCTGGAAGTTGAGCAGGGGAAGAATGCCGGCCAGTCGCTTGGCCAGCATGGTCTTGCCCGAGCCCGGCGGCCCGATCATGAGCACGTTATGCCCGCCGGCCGCGGCGACCTCCAGGGCGCGCTTGGCGGTGGTTTGGCCGCGGACGTCGCGGAAATCCGGCGCCGTGCTCTCCGCTTGCGGGGCCGGCTGCGGGCGTTGTGCCAGCGGCGCGAACTGCTCGGGCTGGTTGACCAGCGCAACCACCTCGGCCAGGTGCCTCAGGCCGTACACGCGCACTCCCTCGACCACCGCGGCCTCGGCGGCGTTGTCGAGCGGCACAATGAAGTTCGGAATCGCGTTGCGGCGGGCGCAGACGGCCATCGACAGGGCGCCGCGAACGGCCCGCAGCGTTCCGTCGAGCGAGAGTTCGCCGGCCAGCAGGAAGTCGTCGATGCGGCGGATGATGCCCATGGCGCCCACAATCCCGATGGCCATCGGCAGATCGAAGCCGGCGCCCTCCTTGCGCAGGTTGGCCGGGGCCAGGTTGATGGTGACGGCCTTGTTGGGGTAGCCGAAGCCGGAATTGAGCAGCGCCGACTTGATGCGCTCGCGGCTCTCGCGCACGGCGGTGTCGGGCATGCCCACGGTGACGAAATCGCGGGCGCTGCCCGACGGGTACATATCCACCTCGACGTCGATGAGGTGGGCGTCAATGCCGTAGACCGCCGCGCTGCGTGTGCGGAAGAGGGCCATGGGAGTCGCTCACGCGGCGGCGGCCCACCGGCCGCAGACCTCCTCGTAGTAGCGCTCGTACTCGGGGATGATCAGCCCGGTGCAGAAGCGGGTCTCGGCAGTGTGGCGGGCGGCGCCGGACATGCGCGCGCGCAACGCGTCGTCGGTCAGCAGGGAGACCACGCGGGCGGCGTGGGCGGGGATGTCGCCGGGGGCCTCGAGGAAGCCATCCACGCCGTCGGTGACCAGCTCGGGGACGCCGCCGACGCGGGTGGCGACGGGCGGAACGCCGCAGGCCATGGCCTCCAGGGCGGCCAGGCCGAAGGACTCCAGCTCGCTGGGCTGCAAGAGCACGTGCGCCAGCGGGATCAGGCGCTCGACGTGGCCCTGCTTGCCGAAAAAGGTGACGTGCTCCTCGACGCCCAACTCGCGGGCGAAGTTCTCGGCGGGGGCGCGGTCGGGCCCGTCGCCCACCATGAGCAGGTGCGCCGGCGTCTCGCGCCGCACCTCCTTCAGGATGCGGAGGCAGTCGAAGATGCGCTTGACGGGGCGGAAGTTCGACAGGTGCATCAGCACCTTCTCGCCCTTGGGCGCAAGGCCGGAGGAGCGGCGGCGCTCCGGGTCGGGCTGGTACATCTCGCAATTGACGAAGTTCGTGATGACGCGGATTTCGCTCGCCGTGCCGAAGACCTCGATGGTGGTGGCGCGCAGATAGTCGCTGATGGCGGTGACCCCGTCGGACTCCTCGATGGAGAACTTGGTGATGGGGAAATACGAGCGGTCGTTGCCCACCAGCGTGATGTCGGTGCCGTGGAGGGTGGTGATGAACGGCAGCCGGCGGTGATGGCGGCCGAGCATCTGGCGGGCCAGCAGCGCGGAAATCGAATGCGGGATGGCGTAGTGGACGTGCAGCAGGTCCAGGGAATACTGGAGCGCCACTTCGGCCATGCGCGAGGCCAGCGCCAGCGAGTAGGGCGGGTACTGGAACAGGGGATAGTTCGAGACCTCCACTTCGTGGTAGCGAATGCGGGGGATGCCGGGGTCCAGCCGGATGGGGTTGGCGTAGGAGATGAAGTGGACCTCGTGTCCGCGGTTGGCCAGTTCCAGCCCGAGTTCGGTGGCCACGATGCCGCTGCCGCCGTAAGTGGGATAGCAGGTGATTCCGACTCTCACGTACACAAGGGTAGCAAAGGCTGGTGGCCGGCACCCGGAGTTACGCCGGGATGCGGAACTTAAGGCCCGCGCCGTGGCCGGGGCGGGATTCGATGGTGAGGTCGCCGCCGAGGCTGCGGACGCGCCGCTTGATGCTCTGCGGCCCCAGGCGCAGCAGGTCCAGCTCGTCCAGGGTAAAGGAGCCGCTGAAGGGGAATCCGGTGCCGTCGTCATCCACCGAGATCTCGATGGTCTTGCCGGCGTGCTCGATGGAGACGACCACTCGGGTGGCCTTGGAGTGCTTCTGCACGTTGTGCAGCGCCTCGCGCAGGATCTGCAAAAGCTCGTGGCCGGTTTCGGGGGCGATGCGGACCTCGGTCTCCGAGCTGACGAAGCGCGCGGCGACGCCGGTGTCCTTCTGGAAGTACTCGACGATGCGGCGGACGCTGGTGACCAGGTCGCTGTCATCGACCTCGACGGGCCGCATGCTGCGCAGGAAGGAGCGGATCTCGCTGACCTGGGAACGGGCCAGCGCCTGCAATTCCTTGAGGTCCTCCATGCCCGTGTTGGGGTCGCGCTTCATCAGCGTGCCCAGGATGTCCAGGCGGACTTGCAGGCTGATGAAGGTCTGCAACGGGCCATCGTGGAAATCCCCGGCGATGCGCTGGCGTTCCAGGTCGCGCACCTGGTCGGCCTCGGCGCGGAGCTCCTGCTCGCGGCGGGCGCTCTCGGCCAGATGCGCCTGCATCCTCCTCTTATAGTAGGCCAGCGTACAGGCGAGCAGCCCGGCGATCAGCGCCACGTGAAGGAGACCCACCGAACTCGGGCTGCGGACGAAGGCGAAGAAGCCCAGGCAAGCGCCCACGACGATGCAGACGTCGCCCCAGTCGTGATGGATGGCGGCGGCGGCCATGAGGTAGAGGAAGAAGAAGGAGCCGAGCCAGCCGCTGGGGTCGGCGCCGTAAGCGGAAAAGGCGACGAAGAAGGCGGCCTCGGCGAACAGGCTGGGCAGGGAGACCTGGATATCGTCGAGTCTCTTCCAAATCAGCACGACCAGGCTGTAGGCGACGAAGACGCCCGTGGCCATGTCGAGGGCGGCAGGTTCCGGCTGGGAGGAGAACAGTTGCGCGTACAGGCAGGCAAGCGCGAAAACCGCCCGGAACACCGCGCGGAGCTGACGCCATTCACGCGGGAACACCAGCATGCCGGCGGCCATGAAGAACCTCCCGGGAAGGCGCTCGATTGACGCGCGGCCCGGGTTCCTCTCTTATCTGCGGTACAGGAAAAGCGTATGCGATCGGCCTTCGCCGTCGTCTTCGATCGTCTCCGTTTTCTCCGGCGTCCAGCCGGAAAACTCGAAATCGTGAGAAACGATCCGGGCGCCCTTCTTGAGCTGTTTCTCAAGCACGGGACGCACCTTCTCGTTGGAGTCGGGCAGCAGGTACACGGTGAGCAGGTCGGCGGAGCTGTAGTCCTGGTTCATGATGTCTCCCAGGATGATGCGGGCCTTTCTTTCCAGGCCGAGGCTCCTGATCCGGTCCGTGCTCTGCTTCCAGAGGCTCTTATCGAACTCGACGCCCGTGGCATTCGCGCCGAACTTCCGGGCGGCCATGATGACGATGCGGCCGTCGCCGCTGCCAAGGTCGAACGTCTTCTCGCCCACCTTGAGCCCGCCGAACTGAAGCATCTTCTCGACGATGGTCTCCGGCGTAGGGTAGTACGGGGCCAGCTTCCCGGAGTCGTCGTCCTGGGCCAGGCACAACACGCCCAACACCAGCGGCAGCGCGTAACATCTCTTCATCATGACTGTCCTAGCAGTTTACCAGAACGGGTGGAGAGTTACGGCTGGGTGAATACCTGGGCCAGGAACAAGGTGCCGTCGCTGCGGCGGGCGGCGCCGACGCCGGCGTGGGTGACCTCCTTGTCGAGGATGTTGGCGCGGTGGCCGGGACTCTTCATCCAGTCCAGCGCCGCGACTCGGGCGGGGTCCTCGTAGCCCAACTCCTGGAACAGGTTCTCGGCGCAATGGCTCCAGGGGATGCGGGCTTTGGTCAGGCGCTCGGGCAAGTCGCCGCGAACCGGGTCGACGTGGGAGAAGAAATACCGGGTGGCCATGTTCGCGGCCTGGCGGCGGGCCTCCGCGGCCAGCCGGTCGTCCCACTTCAGCCGGGAGAGGCCGCGGTAGGTGCGCTCGTTGTTCACCAGCTCGAAGACCTGCCGTTCGAGGGACACCAGTTGGGGATCGCGGGGGAGAGCGCCCGCGGGCTGTGCGGCGCGGCAAACGCAGGCCAGCACGAGCGCCGGGATCGCGCGGTGCATAGAGTCCATTGTGGCTCACCTTGCTAACATGGGAGTAATCCCCATGGGCTTACACAGCTACACCATCACGCAGGGGCGGGATCGCGCTCCGGCTCGCGCCATGCTCAAGGCCATCGGCTTCACCGACGAGGACCTGAAGAAACCCATCATCGGCGTCGCCAACACCTGGATCGAAACCATGCCGTGCAACTACAATCTGCGCGAGCTGGCAGCCAAGGTGAAGGCGGGCATCCGGGCGGCGGGCGGCACGCCCATGGAGTTCAATACCATCGCCATCAGCGACGGCGTGACCATGGGGACGGAGGGGATGAAAGCCTCGCTGGTGAGCCGCGAGGTGATCGCGGACTCGATCGAGCTGGTGGCGCGCGGGCACATGTTCGACGGCATCGTGGCGCTGGTCGCCTGCGACAAAACCATTCCGGGCGCCGCCATGGCGCTGCTGCGCCTGAACGTTCCGGGACTGATTCTCTACGGCGGCACGATCCTGCCCGGGCGGCACGCCGGGCGGGACATCACCATCCAGGATGTGTTCGAGGCGGTGGGCGCCAATGCCGCAGGGCGCCTTTCGGACCAGGAGCTGCTCGAGATCGAGAACTCGGCCTGTCCGGGGGCGGGCGCCTGCGGAGGCCAGTACACGGCCAACACGATGGCGATGGTCATGGAGCTGATCGGGCTTTCTCCGATGGGCACGGCCGCGGTGCCGCAGGTGGATCCCGCCAAGGACGACGTGTGTTTCCGCTGCGGCGAGACGATCCTCGAGGCGGTGCGGCGGGACCTCAAGCCCCGCGACATCGTGACCCGGAAGGCCATCGAGAACGCGATTGCCGGGGTGGCGGCCAGCGGCGGCTCGACCAACGCGGTGCTGCACCTGCTGGCAATGGCCCGGGAGGCCGGGGTGCCGTTGGAAATCGACGACTTCCAGACCATCGGCAGCCGCACGCCGCTGCTGGCGGACCTGAAGCCCGCGGGGCGCTTCGTCGCGCTGGACGTGCACCGGGCCGGAGGCATTCCGGTGCTGGCCCAGCGGCTGGTGGACGGCGGCTACGTGGACGGCTCGGCGGTCACCATCACCGGACGCACGTTCGCCGAGGAAGCGGCGCGGGCGCGAGAGACTCCGGGGCAGGAAGTGATCTGGCCGCTGGCAAACCCGCTCAAGTCCAGCGGCGGCCTGGTGATCCTGAAAGGAACGCTGGCGCCCGAAGGCGCGGTGATCAAGGTGACCGGCCTCGAACGCCGGGCGCACCGGGGACCGGCGCGGGTGTTCGATTGCGAGGAGGAGGCCATGGCGGCGGTCACCGCGGGGCGCATCCGGGCCGGCGACGTGGTCGTGATTCGCTACGAGGGGCCGCGCGGCGGGCCGGGCATGCGCGAGATGCTGGGGGTGACCAGCGCGATCGTCGGCGCCGGCCTCACCCAGAGCGTGGCCCTGGTGACCGACGGGCGGTTCAGCGGCGCCACGCGCGGCTTCATGGTCGGGCACGTCGCGCCGGAGGCGGCCAACGGCGGGCCCTTGGCGGCGCTGGCCGAGGGCGACACCATCCGGATAGACCTCGCGGAGCGGAGAATCGACCTGGAAGTTGCCCCCGAGACGCTCGCCGGCAGGCTGGCGGCCTGGAAACCGCCGGCGCCGCGCTACCGCACCGGGGTGTTCGCCAAGTACTGCGCCCTGGTGTCCTCGGCGGCCGAGGGCGCCGTGACCTCGAGGGAGAATTGACGAATTACGATTTTGCCATTGACGATTGAGAACCTGGGACGCCCCAGGCCGCAATCGTCAATGCTGCAATCGGCAATCGTCAACCTCATGACACGTGCGGTTCGAGCATCTTGAGGATGTCCGACTTGCCGCCGGCGCCCTGCATCGCGTTCACCACGCGGCCGCCTTTGAACAGCAGCAGGGTGGGGATGCCGGTGATTCGGTAGCGCATCGCGATGCCGCCGTTGGAATCCACGTCCACCTTGCCCACCTTCAAACGGCCGGCGTATTCGGTGGCAATCTGATCCACGAGCGGCGCGACGGCTCTGCACGGTCCGCACCACGCGGCCCAGAAATCCACCAGCACGGGAACGTCGGAGTTGAGGACGTCCGCGTCGAAAGTCGAATCGGAAAAAGTCAATACGTGTTCACCCGCCATGATCGGTTTCCCTCACGAAAAGTTGGACCAGCCTGGAGGCTTATCCTACATACCAGGATGCAGAATCCGGCCCGGGGTTTCAAGCCGCCAGCCTCCGGTACAACGCCGAGTATTCGGCCGCCGAGGCCTGCCAGGAGTAATCTTTCCGCATCCCGGTCAGCATCATCGCGGCCCACTTTTCCCGGTCTCGGTAAGCCGCCAGCGCAGCCCGGACGGCTTCGAGTAAAGCCGCGCCCGAGTACTCCTCGAACTTGAAGCCCGTCTCTTCGTCGATCGTATCCGCCAGGCCGCCGGTCGAGCGAACCAGCGGAACCGTACCATAGCGCAGGCTGAACATCTGGTTGAGGCCGCTGGGCTCGTACCGGCTGGGCATGAGGAAAATGTCGGCGCCGGCCTCGATCTTGTGCGCCAGCGCGTTGTCGTAAGCGATGCGCACGCCAACCCTTTCGGGATAGTCGGCGGCCAGGTCCGTCAAGAACTGCTCATAGTGCGGGTCGCCCGTCCCCAGAACCACCAGGCACAGATCCTCGTCCAGCAGCGAGGAGGCAACCTGCTCGATGAGGTCGAACCCTTTCTGCCCCACCAAACGCGAGACCATGCCGAGCAGCGGCCGGTCCAGGTTCTCCCGCGGGAGGCCGAAGCTGTCGAGCAGGTCCGCCTTGCATTCCCGCTTGCCGGCGAGGTTGTCGGGGGAGTAGCGGGCGGCGATGAACGGGTCCGCACGCGGGTCCCAGTGCGAGTAATCCACGCCGTTGAGGATGCCGGTGAGCGCGCTGGCACGGGCGCGCAGCACGACGTCGAGCCCGAAGCCCAGCTCGGGAGTCTGGATTTCCTCGGCGTACTTCCGGCTGACCGTGGTGACGGCGTCGCTGTACAGAAGGCCGCCCTTGAGCAGGTTCACCCGGCCGAAGAACTCCAGGCCGTCGGGCCGGAACAGGGCCGCATCGAGGCCGATCTCCGGCAGGACCGTGGGGTCAAACAGGCCCTGGTAGCCGAGATTGTGAATGGTAAGGACGGTTTTCAGGCCCAGGAAGGTGGGGTCGCCCGCGTACAGGGTGCGAATGTAGACGGGCACCAGCGCGGCCTGCCAGTCGTGGCAGTGGATCACCTGGGGGCGAAAAAGTCGCCGCACCAGGTCCAGCGTAGCCCGCGACAAGACGGCGAAGCGGAGGTGGTTGTCGGGGTAATCGCCGGCGGCATCTCCGTACAGCCCCTCGCGATCGAACAGTGGCGGGCAATCGAGAAAGTAGTAGCACACGCCGCCTTCGATGGCCTGATACAGGCTCGCGGAGTAGCAGGCCGGCCCGAACCAGACGCGCAGGTCGTCATAGACGCGCGAGAGGCCGTCGAGGCGGATAGCACGGTAACGCGGCATGAAGACGGCCACGTCCTCGCCCCGGGCGCGCAACGCCGGCGACAACGAGCCGATCACGTCGGCAAGCCCCCCGGTCTTGGCGAACGGGGTTGCCTCGGAGGCCACCATCAGGACTCTGGTCATGGCGGAAGCTGTCAGCTATCAGCCTACAGCATGCCGGGGGCGGCCGGCGCTCAGCCCTGGGGTGCCTGCCCGCATTTCTTGCGGAGGGCGGTGACGAGGCGCTCGTGGACGCCGGGAGGGACTGGGTAGTATTCCATGCCGCGGTAGATTTCGATGGTCTTCCTGGTGGTGTCGCAGATGACCCAGCAGTTGGGGCACTCGTTCAGGTGCGCCTCGATCTCCTTGCGCACCTCTTCGCGGCACTCGTCGTCGAGGTACTCGTTCAGCTCGCTGAGGAAATCCTTACATGTAACCAAATAGATCTTCCCCCTTCCGCTTGAAATACCGGGTCAGTTTCTCCCGCAGCCGAAGGCGGGCTCGCAAGAGGCGGCTCTTCACGGCGGGGATCGACAGATTCAGCATCGCGGCCGTCTCCTCGGTGGAAAGCTCCTCGATATCGCGCAGCGCGAACACGGCGCGGAAGGTCGGGGGAAGGCTTTCCACGGCCTTCCCAAGAATCTCGCGAATCTCCTCCCGCGAGTAAGTCAGCTCGGGATTCGGGTCCCATACCGCGATTTCGCGAGTCACATTCTCCTCCCCCGTGTCGTAGGGCTCGTCGAGGGAAACCGAGGCATCGGTCTTCCGCTTCCGCAGCTTCATCAAGGACTGGTTGACGGCGATACGCACCAGCCAGGTGTAGAACTTCGAATTGCCTTGGAAGTCCACCAGGTGCTCATAGGCCTTCATGAAGGTCTCCTGGAGCACGTCCTCGGCGTCTTCCGGGTTTTGCGTGATGTGCCGTGCCAGCCGGAAAATGCTCTTCTCGTACCGGTTCACCAGCTCGGTGAACGCTTCCACGCCTCCCTGTTGGGCCTGGGCCACCAAAGCCGCTTCATCGAATTCGCTGTTCTGCCCTACCCGTTGGATCATGGGAACGCGCTTCTGGATTCATACATTAACATAGCAGCAACAACCCACCCGCCGGGCACGGAAATTGACGATTGACGATTGTCTCATTGACGAATGCTTTGATCGCGCCGAGCGGCTGGGCAAATCGTCAATGGCTCCACGTTCATGTTACCCTGAAAACTCAAGCGCTTATGAGCGAGATCACCCTTACTCTCCCCGACGGAAGCCAGCAGCGGGCGACGGCCGGGACCACGCCGCTGGAAGTCGCCAGGTCCCTCGGCCGGCGGCTGGCCGAGGACGCCATCGCCGCCCGCGTGAACGGCGAACTGGTGGACTTGACCCGCCCGCTCGAGCAGGACGGCACCCTCGAGATCCTGACGTCCAAGAATCGCGAAGCGCTCGAGGTGTATCGCCACTCCGCCGCCCACCTGCTGGCCGCGGCCGTGCTCGAGTTGTATCCGGACACCAAGCTCGGAATCGGCCCGCCCACCGAGACCGGGTTCTTTTACGACTTCTACCGGGATACTCCCTTCATCCCCGAGGACCTCGAGAAAATCGAGGCAAAGATGGCCGAGCTTGCGCGCGCGGACCTGCCTTACGAGCGCCGGCTGACGCCGAAATCCGAGGGCCTGAAGAGGTACGCCGGGATGGGCGAAGACCTCAAGTGCGAGCTGATCCAGGAGAAGGCCGACAGCGTGTTTTCCGAGTACACCCTGGGGCCGCGTTTCGTCGATTTCTGCCGCGGGCCGCACCTGCCGTCGACCTCCAAGCTCAAGGCCTTCAAGCTGCTCTCCATCGCCGGGGCGTATTGGAAAGGCGACGAGCACAAGCGCCAGGGGCAGCGCATTTACGGCACGGCGTTCTTCACCCGCAAGGAGCTGGAGGACTACCTGCGCCAGGTCGAGGAGGCCAAGAAGCGCGACCACCGCAAGCTGGGCCAGGAGCTGGACCTGTTTAGCATCCAGGACCTGGCCGGGCCGGGCCTGATCTTCTTCCACCCCAAGGGCGGCACGGTGCGGCGGATTCTGGAAGACTGGATGCGGGACCAGTACGTGGCGCGCGGCTACGAGCTGGTGTACACGCCGCACGTGGCGCGGGCCGACCTGTGGAAGACCTCGGGACACTACAATTTCTACGCCGAGAACATGTTCAAGCGGATGGAGCTGGACGACGCCGAATACCAGCTCAAGCCCATGAACTGCCCCTTCCACATCCTGATCTACCAGGACCGTCTGAAGAGCTACCGCGACCTGCCGGTGCGGCTGGGCGAGTTGGGCACCGTGTACCGCTACGAGCGCTCGGGCGTGATGCACGGCCTGTTCCGCGTGCGCGGGTTCACCCAGGACGACGCGCACATCTTCTGCACCCCGGAGCAGATCGAAGACGAGATCGTGAACTGCCTGGAGTTCGCGCTGGACGTCATGCGCACTTATGGTTTCGAGCAGTACGAGGCGGAGCTATCGACCTGGGATGGCGGCGCCAGCGGCAAGTACGACGGCGCACCCGAGCAGTGGAGCTTGGGCGAGAACGCGCTCAAGAAGGCCTCCGAGCGGCTGAACCTCGCCGTCCGGGTGATGCCGGACGAGGCGGCGTTCTATGGCCCGAAAATCGACATCAAGGTGGTGGACGCGATCGGGCGGCTGTGGCAGCTCTCGACCGTGCAGTTCGATTTCACGCTGCCGCGGCGGTTCGGCCTCCAGTACATCGCCGAGGACGGCAAGGCGCACCAGCCGCTGATGGTGCACCGGGCGCTGTACGGATCGGTGGAGCGATTCTTCGGCATTCTGCTCGAGCATTATGCCGGGGCGTTCCCGGTCTGGCTGGCGCCGGTGCAGGCCACCGTGCTGCCCATCACCGATCGTCAACTGGACTACGCCCGCCAGGTCACCCAGCGGTTGCAGCAGGCCGGCATCCGCGCCACCCTGGACGACCGCAACGAGAAAGTCAACCTCAAGATCCGCGAAGCGCAGTTGCAGAAGGTCCCCTACATGCTGGTGCTGGGCGACCGCGAGGCCCAGGCCGGCACGGTCTCGGTGCGCAATCGCAAACATGGCGACCAGGGCGTGAGGACGCTGGATGCGTTCCTGGACCAGATCCGGGAGCTGATTCGCGCGAAGTCGCCCGCGGAGTAGCCGCATGGCCGTTGCCGCCGCGCTGTTGTTCGCCCTTGTGGCGGGATCGGTGGTGTTTGGCATCCTGGTGATCGTCGCGGCCTGGCGGTACTTGAGGGTACGCCCGCCGCGGCTCGAGCGCCCGGTTGCCATCAGCCTTCTGAAACCGCTCTCCGGGCTGGACCAGGGCCTGGAAGAGAACCTGCGCAGCTACTTCCGGCAGGACTACCCCGAATTCGAGATTCTGCTTGCGGTGCGCCACGCGGACGATCCGGCCATGCCGGTAGTCGAGAAACTGCGCGCTGAGTTTCCCGCAGTGCCGGCGCGGCTGATCGTGACCGGAGAGCCGCCCTACCCCAATGCCAAAGTGTTCGCGCTGGACCGCATGTTGGCCGAGGCCCGTTACGACCTGCTGGTGATGACCGACAGCGACACCCGGGCCTTGACGCCCGAGATGCTGAAGGCGCTGGCGGCCGAGTTCCAGGACCCGCATCTCGGCCTGACGACGTGCCCTTATCGCGCCGTGCCGGGCCGCTCGGCCTGGTCCGTGCTCGAGGCCATCGGGATGAACACGGAGTTCCTGGCGGGCATCCTGGTGGCGCGCATGCTCGAGGGCATGAAGTTCGGGGTGGGCCCGGCGATGGCGGCGCGGCGGGAAACCATCCTGCGGATCGGGGGCTTCGAGGGGTTGAAGGACTACCTGGCCGAGGACTTCATGATGGGGAAGCTGGCGGCCCAGGCGGGCTGGGGCACCGGCCTGTCGTCCTGTGTGATCGAGCACCGGATCGGAGCGCAGCGGTTCCGGCCGAACCTGGAGCACCGGCTGCGATGGGTGCGCAGTACTCGGCGGTCGCGGCCCGCGGGGTACGTAGGGGAGTTGTTCACCTATCTTTTGCCGCTGGGGCTGCTGCTGGTGGCGCTGAAGCCCTCCTGGTGGCCGCTGGCGGCTGCGACCCTGGTGGTGCGGGCCCTGGCCGCGTGGGCGGTGGCGGGATGGGTGCTGCGCGATCCGCTCACCGGCCGCAAGTGGTGGCTGGTGCCCGTTCAGGACCTGGCCAGTTTCGCCCTGTGGGTGGCCGGATTCTTCGGCAACACGTTGAGCTGGCGCGGGCGCCGCTACGTGGTCTACAAGGATGGCAGGTTCGGGCTGGCTTGATCGTCCTCGGGCGGCTCCGGCTCGGACGCTCGTTCACTGAGCAGAAGCCGGCGCAGCGTGCGCAAGTCGTTCAGGAGACGGCGGCCGGTCTCCATGTGGATGGCCAGCTTGCCCAGCTTGAAGGAGACCAGTTGAAGGGCCTGCAACCGGCGTTCGGGCTGCGGGACGGTGACAGCTTCCTCCACCTCGCGCCGGGCTTCCTCGATCGCCTCGACCAGCAGCTCGACGAACTCCTGTGCGCTTTCGACACTGTCGAACGGGGTTTCCGGTTCGTCGCCCACGGAACTGGCCCTCAGAGCAGACCCTTGAATTATAGACCTTCCGTCCAGGACTACGCCGGGTTCGGGGAACTCGCTGAAAGGATGTCCTGACCGCTGGTGATCCCGCCAACGTCGCCCACCGATCACCCCGTGGGCAGGATCAGTTCTTCCTGCTCCGCCCGGGTCTGCCCGGCATCCGGGAGCCAGCTATTGGCGTGGTCGAATTCGCCATTACGGATCGCCAGAACCACGAAGGAGTACCAGGGGCACGAGTTCTTCAGATCGGTCGGGGAGAAATAGGCCTCGCGATCGGGGTGGGAATGGTAGACGCCGATCAACTCAAGCCCCCGGCGGCGGGCGTCGTGGCCGGCCGCCAACAGGTCCTCGGGAAGCAACTCATAGCGGTTCCCCCGTGGGCCCTGGAACGCGTTCTCCAGCGGCAACGCGGCGGTCACGACCTTCGAGCCGGCCTCGGCGCGGCCCAGCATCGCGCCACAACATTCGCTGGGGTAGGCGGCGCGGGCGTGGGCCAGCATGGTGTTCCAGGGGTCTGGCTCAATAAAAATCATCCCGCGGCTCCTGGGTGGGTGTAACATTTGAGGAGGGCGCCTCATGCCCGATCCGGACACCTGGTGGCTGAACCTGACCAACATTGCCCTGGGGGCCGGCGTATTGTTGTGCTTCCTGGCGGTGGCCGTGGGTGCAATCTACGGCGCGATCAAGAGACGCCCGGAATCCCATACTTCTTAATCTTCCCGCAAAGACCCGACTATACTCGCTCTTATGGAAGAAGTAGTCAACTTCTATGAACACCTGCCTGAGGACGCGTCCGAGGCCCCCCGCCTCTCGGAGGGCTGGGGTCAACTGGAACTCGCGCGCACTCACGAGCTGATGCAACGACACCTGCCGGCTCCGCCACAGACCGTGCTCGACGTTGGTGGCGCGGCGGGCGTCTACAGCGGCTGGCTGGGCTCGCTCGGCTACGAAACCCATCTCATCGATCCCGTGCCCCGGCACGTCCACCAGGCGCGCCAGGATGCCCGGATCGCCTCGGCCGAAATCGGGGACGCCCGGCAGATCGCGCGCCCGGACGAGTCGGTAGATGCGGTCCTGCTCATGGGTCCGCTCTACCACCTGACGGATCGCGGCGATCGGCTCAGGGCGCTCGAAGAAGCCCGGCGAGTGCTTCGCTCTGGTGGCATCTTGTTCGCCGCCGCGATCGGCCGCTTCGCCTCGCTCCTGACTTCCCTGGTGGGTGGTTTCATCGACGACCCGCGCTTCGTGCCCATCCTGGAAGAAGACCTCAGAACCGGCCAGCACCGCAACCCGACCGATGAGCCGGCGTACTTCACCACGGCGTTCTTCTATCATCCCGAAGAGCTGCGAGCCGAGGTTGCCGAGGCCGGGTTCGAGGTGATGGAGCTGGTAGGGGTCGAGGGCCCCGGCTGGTTGGCCGCCGGGTTTGACAAGCGCTGGGCGGACCCCGCGCGGCGCGCTCAACTACTCCACCTGGTTCGAAGCGTCGAACACGAGCCGGCGCTCATCGGCCTCAGCCAGCACCTCCTGGCTGTCGGCAAGAAAGCCGGCCGTCGCCCCTGAACGGCAACCACGAGGCCGGCCTACTCCAGACGCACATCGTCGATCTGGAAGGCGAACTTGCCGGGTTCGTCGCCGGCCGTGAACAGGATGCTCATCACGTCGTGGCCGTCGATGCCCCTGAATGACGCCCAGGGAAAACTGAATTGCTTCCAGTCGGCGCCGGCTTGGAAGGTCGCGATGGCGGGCTGCATTCCGAGGACGCGGGCGAACACCATCACGCGGTGACTCTTGCCGTCGCCCTTGGCCCAGAACGAGAGCCGCTGCTTGGAAGAGAGATTGACGGGAGACATCGGGTAGGGTCCTGGCGAGAACATGGCGCCGGCCCAGGGGAACTGAGCCCCAGCCAGCACCTCGCCGGTAACCAGCAGCGACCCGCGGCTGTCCAGGGCGCCGCCTTGCACCAGCTTCAGTTCCACGGTGGATTTGCCCCCCATCATCGAGTCGGTGGATGGCATCCAGCCGGCGCCGAACTTGGCGCTCACCCGTTCTCCCTCGAAGTCACTGATGAGGCCCGACTCGGAACCAGCGGGGCCGGGCGCCTGCCGCGACTTGTCGGCCTCGGCCTTCTGCCGGGCGATTGCCGCGCGCTGGGCCTCGCGGTCGACGGGCACGCCCGCCTTCCACACGGCCACAATGTCGCGGGTCGCCTGGATGTTGGTGGTTGGGTCGCCGTTGACCAGCAAGAGGTCGGCGCGCTTGCCGGGGGCGATGCGTCCCCGGTCGGGCAGCCGGAAGCGGTCCGCGGAAACGGAGGTAGCGGCCGCGAGGGCTTCCAACGGCGTGAGGCCGGCCTCCACCAGCAGTTCCAGTTCGCCGTGAACGCTGACGCCGTGCGCCGTGCCCGTGTTCGGTGCATCCGTGCCCGCGAGCAGCGGAACGCCTGCCGCTTTAAGCCGGCGAACGGTCTCGGCGACGGCGGCGCAACCCGCCTTGGATACCATGCGAAAGGGAGGCACCGCTTGGAGGTTTCCCACGTCGGCTTGCGGCAGGTAAGGGACCAGGCGCTGGTCGCGCACAAGCGGAGCACCGGCCGCCGTGCCGCAGATGCTGTGGACTACCGAGAGCGTCGGAATCACGAACGCGTGGTGCGCGGCGACCAGCCGGGCGAATTCCGCGTCTGGCGGCTGGTCGGCAAACACGTGGACCAGCGCGTCCGCGCCGGCCTCGATCGCGGTTCGCGCGTCCGGGAGAGTGACAGCGTGCACCACCGCGAGCCGGCCGCGCTGGTGCGCCGCCGCAATCAGCGCCGACAGCGTGGCCTTGCTCAGGGTGGGGAACTTGAGACCGTAAGCGCTGCCGTCGTCGTAGATGATCTTGATGTAGTCGGAGCCTTCCGCGATCCGCGCGTCCACGAACGCCTGGGCCTCCTCGGGGCTTGTGATGGTGGGAATCTTCAAGCCGTATTCGGTGCCGTGCCCGCCCGGGGCGGTGGCCAGCGTGCCCGCCGAGCGCAGGTCGGCGTAGTCGAGCAGCTTGCCGGCCGCCTGATCCCTCTTGATCTGCGCGGCCTGGGCCTGCGAGGTGAACATGTCGAGCTCGGTAGTGACCCCGAAGACCAGCGCCTGCCTCAGCGACTCGGGACTGATGACGTGAGTGTGAGCGTCGAACAGGCCGGGCAGCAGCGTCTTGCCGGCGCCATCGATCACGCGTGCGCCCGCGGGCGCCCCGACGCTCTTGCCGACCGAGGCGATCTTCCCCCCGCGCACCAGAACGCTGGCGCGCTCCAGCACGCGCGTGCCGTCGAAAACGCGGACGTCCCGGATCACCAGGGCGCTTTCGGAGCCCTGGGCAAACGCGAGCCCCGCGGCCAACATGGCGCCAAGAACGGTAGTGTGGACCATGGCACTATCCTAAACCCGGGGACAGCCACCACCGTCCCCATGCTAGAATCGGCTGGCGTGAGTGACACCGTGTTCCACATCGACGGCCCCGAACAGTGCGTGCGCATCCGCGAGGTGCTCCGCGGGGCGGGGTACCACGAGAAGGGGCTGGTGGGGACGCTCGGCCCCGTCCAGTTGCCGACGCGCGCCGGGCGCGACCTGCCGCACTTCCTGCATCTGACTCGGGAAGCCACGCCGCTGAACGCGATGATCCGGATGTTCGTGGTCGGCTCGCCGGTGGACGCCGCGGCGGCCCGCCGGGCGCTCGAGCCGCTGCCGCTCGAGGATTGGGTCAGGGCGGGGCTGGTGGAAGTGCGCGATGGGGCGGCGCTCGGCCGCATCCGGCTGCTGCCGTTCCGCGATCTGCTGCTGGCCTGCGACTACGCCGACACCGTCGAGCCCGGCGGACAACTCGAGCAGGTGATGGGCATCACGGCTTCCAGCGCGGCGCTGGCCGATTTTACCGTGCGCCAGCCCGTGCGCGCCACGCTCGATCTGGGCACGGGCGGCGGCGTCCAGGCCTTCCTGGCGGCGCCGCACAGTGAACAGGTTTGCGGCGTCGACCGGAGCAGCCGCTCGATTGAGTTCGCGCGTCTCAACGCCGGGCTGAATGGCATCGCCGGCCTCGAGTTCCTCGAAGGCAACGCCTTCGAGCCGGTGCGCGGGCGGAAGTTCGACTTGGTGGTCTCGAACCCTCCCTTCGCCATCTCCCCCTCGCTCCGCTACATGTATCGCGACAGCGGCATCGAGTTGGACGGCTTCTGCCAGCTCCTGGCGCGGCAAGCCCCGGAATTCCTGAACGAAGGCGGATTGTTCCAGATTTGCTGCGATTGGGTGCACGTGGCGGGCCAGGACTGGAAGGAGCGGCTGGCGGGCTGGTTCCAGGATTCCGGCTGCGACGTCTGGGTGCTGCGCACCGACCACCACAGTGCCGCCGAATACGCGCGCATGTGGATTCGCGACACCGAACACGAAACCCCCGAGGGCGGCGCCCGGCTCTACGACGAGTGGCTGTCCCATTACAGCCGCAAGGGGATCGAAGCGGTCAGCACCGGGCTGATCGCCATGCGGCGCGTGAGCGGGCGTCCCAACTGGATCCGGATCGAAGACGCGCCGGACGACGTCTCCGGGCCGTTCGGCGATTACGTCGCGCTGGGGTTCCAGTTGCACGATTACCTGGAAACCGTGAAAGCGGACGACGCGCTGCTGGCCGGGAAATTCCGCGTGTCGCCGCTGGTCCGCCTCGACGAGACCTGCGAGTGGTCCGAGAAAGGCTGGCGCGTGAGCGCCGCGCGCATCCGCTTGGCGCGCGGGATCACCTACTCCAGCCCCATCGATCTGCGCCTGGCGGGGCTGGTGGCCCGCTGCGACGGCCAGCGCCCCATCCGCGACCTGCTCGTCGAGCTGGCCGCGGCCACCAACTCCGACCTCGACAAGATCACCCCGAACTGCCTCTCCCTGTTGCGCCAGTTGATCGAGCGGGGATTCCTGCTGCCGGCGGCGAAACCATAGGAGCATGAAGACCGCCGTGTCGCTCCCCGACGACCTCTTCCGCCTGGCGGAAGCTGCGGCGGGCCGGCTCCGGGTATCGAGAAGCCAACTCTACGCCACCGCGATTTCCGAGTTCCTCGACCAGCGGCGAACCGATGCCGTCACGGAACGCCTGAATGAAGTTTACTCTCGCCGGCCCGCGAAGGTCGACCCGCCATTGCACCACGCCCAACTTAGGTCCCTCGACAAGGACTCCTGGTAACCGCGATGGGGCACATCCATCGCGGCGAGATCTGGTGGGCCGATCTCCCCGCGCCTCGCCGCTCCGAACGGGGATTCCGCCGGCCGGTGCTGGTCGTGCAGGCCGACTCCTTCAATCGCAGCCGCATTTAAACCGTCATAGTCGCCGTGATCGCCAGTAACCTGGCGCTTGCCGATGCCCCAGGCAATGTTCTGCTGCCCGCCCGCTCCCCGGGACTTCCCCGCGACTCGGTCGTCAACGTCTCCCAAGTCCTGGCCCTCGACCGCGAGTACCTCACCCGGCACGCTGGCGCGCTCCCGCCGCGCCTGCAAGCCCCTGTCGACGCGGGCTTGCGCCTGGTTCTGCAACTGTAGCCCGATGCGCCGGCAGTGCCAGCGAGGCACGCCCGGGGCCTGGCGCCAGTCCCAGATGCCGACGACCCGTTTTCTGAATGCTCCCTTCCCATCGTCGAAGATTCAGGGGTTGTGACAGGCATTGTTTGCCATAATTGGGGCGCGCAGCAAGAAAGGTCCACGTTACGATTCCAAGCGGACGGACGAAGACAGGCACAGTCGCGGGAACTCGGTCCCCTTTCCCGGGCGGCCATTCGGCTTTTGGCTCCTGTGAGCGGGCCGAGCTGGCGCTCGCTGGGCAGCATGGCGCCGTTCGGCGGGCCGGAACACCCTTCGACGGTTTTGCCATCAGTCCCCGGTGCTATACTCTTCTGGAGCCGAGAGTCCAAAAGGGAGATTCTCCTGTAATCGTTGGTGAACTCGGAAAACTGAGAGCGAAGCGCCGGATTCCAGGCAGTTCGAGCGCCTTTTGACTGGCCGGGCGATCTCTCGAGAGCGTGCTGCTTTCAGGTGCCAGCCCGGTGACGGCTTCCGTCGGTTGCCTATGACAGACGCAAGAGCGGTGGCCGCGTTGGCCTTCTTCGAGACCGTCCTGCTCCTCTTGGCGGCAGCTCTGATTGCGTCCACGGCGAAAACCGCGGTATCTCGTAGTGGCCTGAGTCGCCTGCGAGCGTCGTTGTATTGTGCCATCGGTCTCCTCGTTACCCAATTGGCAGTGGCAGCGATTGGGGTTCGGGCCATGGAGCTTGACAAGATCAGGGACTTCACTGGTTTTTATATAGGCGCCCGGTTGCTGGGAACCGACAGGATCTACGACGTGCCCGCGAACGTTGCGATGCAGCGCACGCTTACTGGCCGCACGAAGGACGATGTTGTTTTCGTCCGGCCGCCGTTTTGGGCAGCGGCCATTAAGCCGCTCACGGCCTTGCCCTATCGCAAGGCACTGCTGTTGTGGAAGCTGCTAATAATCGGCTGCACTCTTTCGTTCATCTGGCTGTTTCCTCTCTGCCCGCGCCGCTACACGGCGATTGGCGTGTTCTGGTCGCTGCCCGTAGCCCTCGCGGTGGCGATTGCGCAGGATACACCGCTCATACTCCTGTGGCTGGCCCTGGCCCTGATGGCCTGGAGGTGCGGGCGCCCCATGCTTTGCGGCGCCTTGCTGGCCCTCTGCTTACCGAAGTTTTACGCGCTCGTGATGCTGCCGCTGCTGCTGTTCCAGCGGAGGTACTTCAAGGTTCTCACGGGGTTTGCGACTGTCGGTTTGGTGGCAGTGGCGATCAACTTCGCGGTTCAGCCGAATTGGATCCGGCTGTACTGGGCCGCCCTCAACCTGCCCGCCAGGCACATGAATGGCAGACCCAGCATGATGCCTAACTTCTATTCCCTGTTTGCCTGGACGGGGCACCCTGGAACTGGCGTGGTGATCGGGGTTGCTGTTGTGATGGTGGCGCTCTGGCCAATCTGCCGGAAGGCGTCCTTTGAACTTGCCCTGACCTCATGCCTGCTTGGGGGCGTATTCGCCTCGTACCACGCGAATGACTCAGACGCCATTTTGGCCATCCCGGCCCTGTTGGGCGCAGCGGCGCAGTACCGTCAGCTTGTGCCTTGGGCGGCTGTGGCGCTCTCACCGGTTGCCTTCGCGGGGTTCCTCTTTTATTGGCCTTCGATAGCCGCCCCCATGTTCCTGCTCCCCTGCTTGGCGATTATCGTATTCGTCGGAATTCAGCACGTTGTGGGTGACAAAGGCCACGACAAACGACGTGAGCCGATCGGAGCCATTGGGGAATCAGGGTGAAGTAGGATCCGACATCTGGCGCATCAGCGATGCCTATCGACGACCTTATTTCTTGGAGCTGGTTTGCGGGCCGCGGCGTCGAGTACTTCCGGCCGATACTAACTCATGCGGGTGGATTGTGCTCGGCGGCGGGATGAGGCTCGACCGGGTTCAGCGGGACCTCGCACTCGCAGCAGTCGCTACAGCGAAGGCACTTGCGGCAGACGTGGTTCGGGCAGGCGTCCTTGGTGCAGTACACGCAGATCTCGGTGGAGGGGTCGCCGCAGATGCTGCACGAAAACGCGTGGAGCTCGGTCACTTGCGTTCCTCCTTCCGGGCGCCCTGCGGCTGCCGGGAAAGCACGCCGCGGCACTGCTGCGCCTCCTGGTCGGCGACGCGGAACTGCTGCTCCTTGTAGGCCGCCAGATCCACGACGTACTGGCGCAGTTTCTCGCGGCCGGCGGCGCTCGAGGTAAGGGCGCCCTGAAGCAGTTCGGCGAGGGCGGGATTCTGGTACTTGCGAATCCCGTCGGCGTAGGACCGCAGCAGCAGGTCGAGAGACTGCATGCGGAAGTAAGTCGTCAGGGCGGCGGTGAGCTTCTCGGGCCGGGCGGCCAGAGCCTGCGTCGAGGCGGCCAGGTAGTCGATTTCCGCGCCGATGCGCTTGCCCTGGTCGATATACCCGGCGGGCGCGCCCTCCCAGTTCTGTGGCTTCACCTGCTCGAGAATGGGCTTGAATCGCTGGACCTGCTCGGCCAGCGCGGCCAGGTCCTTGCGCACCTCCCATTCCGGCGCCAGCCCGCCGGATTGCGCGGCCGCCGGCCAGGACAGAAGCAGGACCATGAGCCCGTACAGCCCCAGACGCATGCACGCTGCCTTTCCGGTTTCCACTCTCAACCCATCAGTTTCGCACAGCGGGGGGTTGGCCGGGCCGCGGTTGCTAGAATCAAAGAAGGCGTGGGGCCCGATGACTACCCAGACATTTCGACTCTCCCAGAGCTACGAACAGGCGCTGGATCGCGCCGCCCGCTTGTGGGGCATCGAGCCCGGATACGGCGATACCTGGGGCCGGTGGCACGTGACGGCGCCCGAGACCAAGAAAGCGATTCTGGGCGCGCTGGGGGTTCCGACGGGGAGCATGGAAGACCTCGACCGGGCCATCGAAGACCGGCTTTGGGGCGAGTGGAACCGGCTGTTGCCGCCGGTCGTGGTTCTGGGCGAGAGGGCGCGAGGTTTCCCGCTGCACGTTCCGCTGGCCCTGGCCGGCGGCGCGGTGGACCTGGTGATCCGCTGGGAGAACGGTGAGATCGAGCGGCGCGCGATGGCGCTCTCCGAGCTGAAGAACGCCGGGCGGGCGGAACTGCGCGGCGTGTGCTTCGTGCGAAAAGAAGTGCCACTCGAGCACGGCGCGCCGCTGGGCTATCACGAAGTCGAGGTCACGCTGCCGGAGGGAGGGCCGTGCAGCGCTTCGATGCGGCTGATTCTCTGTCCGGACCGCGCCTACGTGCCTGCCGCCATCCGGAATGGGAGGCGCGCGGGCGGCCTGGCGGTCGCGCTCTACGGGCTGCGTTCCGGGAGAAACTGGGGCTGCGGAGATTTCACCGACCTGGAGGCGATGATCGATTGGCTGGCCGACGAAGTGGGCGCCGGCTTCATCGGCTTGAACCCGCTGCACGCCATCCCCAACCGCCAGCCCTTCAATATCAGCCCGTATCTGCCCAGCTCGACGTTTTTCAAGAATCCGATCTACCTGGACCTGGAGCGGGTCGAGGACTTCCGCAACTCCGCCCGGGCCCGCGCGCTGTTCTCCCGGCCGGAGATCCGGTCCGAGCTGGAGCGACTGAGGGCGGCGGAGTTCGTGGAATATGAACGCGTGTACGCACTCAAAGTGCGGGCGCTGAAACTGGCCTTCCTGAGCTTTCTGCGGGAATGCCGCGGGGAATCGGCGCGCGCCGCCGGGTTTCGCGAGTACGTCGAGCGGGAGGGCGAACTGCTCGACCGCTTCGCCACCTGGTGCGCGCTGGACGAGTGGATCCACGCCCGTCACCCGGATTGCTGGGTTTGGCCCGACTGGCCCGAACCGTGGCGCGACCCGGATTCGACCGCCACGCGCCTGTTTCGGGAAAAACACTGGCGCGCGGTTCTGTTCCACAAGTACGTGCAATGGCAGATCGATCTGCAACTGGAAGCGGCCCAGGCGCACGCGCGCCGCAAGGGGCTCTCCATTGGCCTGTATCACGACCTGGCGCTGGCCACGGATCGATGCGGCGCCGACCTCTGGGCGCATCGCCCCTTCTACGTCTCCGGCTGCCGCGTGGGCGCGCCCCCGGACGGTTTCTCGCCCAAGGGTCAGGACTGGAGCTTTCCCCCGCCCCACTCCGAGCACCACCGTGAGACCGGTTACCGGCTGTTCGCCGAGTCCATCCGGGCGAACTTGCGGCACGGCGGCGCCCTGCGCATCGACCACGTGATGCGGTTCTTCCGGCTGTATTGGATCCCCGAGGGCATGGATGCAACCCAGGGCGCCTACTTCCGGGACCGCTCCGACGAGCTGCTGCACATCCTGGCCCTGGAAAGCGTGCGGGAGAAAGTGGCGATCGTCGGGGAAGACCTGGGCACGGTCACGCCCGAGATTCGCCAGGCGCTGGACCGCTTCGGCCTCTTCGGCTACCGGGTTCTGTACTTCGAGAAGAACGACCGGGGCGACTTCCGGCCGCCGCGGGAGTACACCCAACAAGCGCTGGTCTCCGCCACCACGCACGACCTGCCCACGTTGGCCGGCTTCTGGCTGGCTCGGGACGTCGAAGCGCGCCACAACGCGGGCCTGTTGCGCGATGACGCCGGCTATCGCCAGCAACTGGCCGAGCGCGCCGCGGAGAAACAGAAGCTGCTCGAAATGCTGTTTACGCTGGGGCTGCTTCCCGAATGGTTCCCGCGACGGGCCGGCGAGACGCCCGAGTTGACCGGCGAGCTCCACAGCGCGCTGGTGGGGTGGCTGGCCTCGGCGCCCTCGGCGCTGCTGGTGCTGAACCAGGAAGACCTCACCAAGGAAACCGAGCAGCAGAATCTGCCCGGGACCACCTGGGAGTATCCGAATTGGCGGCGCAAGATGCGCCTGAGCGTGGCGCAATTGCGCTCCGATCCCGCGGCGCGCGATTTCACCCGGATGTTCCGGCACTGGCTGGAGCAGACCGGCCGCCTGAATGCCTAGCGGGCGATAGTTACTTTGAGGGCGAGATCTCCTTCAGAACGAAGCGCACCTTGTCGGTCCAGATCAGGCGAAGCGGCCATTCCGGTCCTCGGCCGCCGCGACACCCTTCGCTGTACTCTGTTGGCTCTAACATGAGTTCCAATGCGCGCACACCATCCTTCAACATGAAGGTAAAACTTCCTTCGGTTTCTTCACCTGGAAAAAGTCGCGAAATGTTTGGCGCATCCAGGCTTATTCCAGGGATTGTCCGGCCTTCCAGGCCGAACTCTTCCTTGAGTTTCGCACGCAGTGTCGCGCACAGAGCCCACTTGCCCACGTTCCTGATTCTCACTCTGATAGCCACGAAGTACTGCCCCTCCGCAGGCCGGACCATCTCTCCGCCTGCGGCCGGGGTCTCTTCTGGAGTTGTCACGCTGATCGCGTGGATCAGGAGGTTGCCGAGTCTTTGGGGGTTCTACCTGATCGTCATCTCGGTAGGGCCTTCTCCACTGCATCTTCGAGATCTTCGGGCGAGAGCGCCGGCGGCCTGGGCTGGCTGCGCGACCGAACTGCAGGAGCGATAGCGTGAGTTCATTCCAGTGCCGTTGCCGGCGGCAGTAGGCTCGGCGGACCCATTCAGGCAGGGCTGCCAGTAATTCCTCCAAGCTGGCCGGCTCCTTGCGTCCAGAGTTGTCTTCCCACCGGCATCCGGGCTGGTCGCATTCCAGCCAGGATTTCCGTTTTGGCCCCCCGGGCTGCTATCGATTATACATCCAACCGCCTCCATTGGAGCCGTTGAGATTTACTTGGCTGGCGCTGCTTTCATCGCCGTCATCTTGATCCTGGCCTTTGTAAACTCAATCGTGGCCCCGGCCTTCTCGGCAGTTTATTCCTTGCCGTTTGCCACAAAAATGATACGTACCTTCGTAAACATCCATGTGACTCCGACAGCATGGGTCAGGGATTTCATTTGGAGCTTTCCACTGTTATCAAAACCCATTTCAGTTGGAACGGAGCTCTCCGTCGTTGCGGTCAGGAGACCTTTTTCCGAGTTCTCTATCTTGATCAAAGTGGAAATACGCATGGCAATCTCGGTATCAACCTTGAGGGAGCCGGCAGGAAAGGTTGGGCCTGTCTTTTCCCCACCACCGAGTTCGTAGGTGACCTGCGCGGAGGCCACTCCGGGCACAGTTAATCGCGCTGGGACGTATAGGACTGCCATGACCATACTATCCAGGGATCTGTGCGAAAATGCTTGTAAACTAACTCCAGCAGGCGTAGAAGGGTAGATAGACCATTACTGACGGAGGCGACTAGGGTCGTGTTTGAGGGCCTGCCGAGAGCGAACCTGAGGAGATGCTTCAGCCGCTTCTCTCGGCGGCGGAGTTCGCGTTTGTCGCCCGCATGCGGCCCTCGTTTTTGAGGTGTGGACCACTGGATTGCCGCGAACGTTGAGTTCGCGGGCGCAGGCGTTCCCGCAGCCGCAAACGGGGATACCAGAGTGGGAAGAGTACAAGGCTATGGTGCGCGTTGCCGGAGTGCCTCACACGGGTAGCCAGAACACCGCCGAAGACAGGTGCGAGCGTCCCTACCACGGCGCCCTGCTCCGTCTTCTTCGGAGGAGGACTGACAATCGGTTCGACTCTGGGTCACCCCACGCGAGCTGTCCACCCGAAACGATCGTGCGGGACGAGCAACAGACTTGCGCCACCGCAGAGGACCTCATCATCGCGGGGGAGGACGATCCTGGAACGCGCCAGGCCGCGATGCTGGAGCCGGAGCTGCCGGTCGTCGGCTGGAGGATAGCCAGTCATTGGGAAGCGGAGCTGTTGGAGCCGAGGGCGAATGAGGCTTGCGAGGGCGAGCAGCGGGTGCAGGTGTCGCCGGGGCCGCTGCTTGTCAGCCGCCCGCGCTATCCGGCTCTCGACGCGATGCTCGGGACGCCCACCCTGCCGGAAGCCCCGTTCAGAAGAGCCGAGCAAGAGGCCAGTGACGGCAACGTGCCGCTGGCGCGCGTGAGCGCGATGGCCTTTGCGGGAACGATCTTCAGAGGACGGTGGACCTCGGAGCTTGCAGGCGTCGCGGGGTTGAGGCCGGCGGCGATGCTGGAGCGGGGGCATTGTGTTCAACGGGGCCGGCGACAGCTCAAGACGGCGGAGGATCCGATTCCTGTCAGGCAGCCGCTCTGTCCCAGGCTGGAGACAGGTGTCGGAACGCCCGCCTTGCCGAGATTGGCGACGCTCCCGATCCCGTTACTGGGGAGAGGAGTCGCGCCGCATCCGGCACTCCCTCCCGCCGAAGTTGGTCTGACGCTGATCACATGGCAACCGCCATCGGAGGAGCAGATTGTCCGCGGCGCACCACCGATCTTGAACCGCCTGGACCGGGCCGTTGCGGGGTGGCGCCAGGCGGAGCCGAGGCGTCCGTCGCCCACGCACTGGCTGAGTCTGGTTCGGAAGCAGGCCCGCCAGGCCCAGTGCGCGGCCGGGCGCTGGCCTGTGGGGCCGGCGGGCGCCGCCGGGGGAATGCTGGACGAGTACCTGTACCGACGGCTGGCCCATGGATGGTGAATCGGATTCCCGCTTTTCCGAGCCGGCCGGCAACGACCACACGCTGTTGGCTGCCGACCGAGAGCTCCAGCCGCGCCTGGTCTCCAAGCCTCGGATGCCTCCGGCGCCAGCCGTCCCGATCCGACTAAAGGTGGCCGCGAGCGTTGGGAAACGAGTGTCCGACACCCTTGGTCAGTTCTCATTGTGGTGGTCGTTGAAGAACCTGGCTGAGAGCGTTTCGGATTCCCCGTTGTTTCCCAGGGCCCTGGAGCCGGCGCTGGCGGGCAGATCGTTTCTGCCTCTCGCGAGCAAACCGGTCAGGACCCTGGGCGGAACGCCGCACTCCCAAGGGGCGGGAGGGATGAGCGCCCCTCCGCGACAGACAGATGCGTTCGCACAACCTTGGCCGGCGGAATCTCGTTTCGAGCCCACCTCGGGGGCGGCGCTGGCGCTGACGGTGCCTGCGATCCAATTTGGGGGAGGGCGCTGGCTGCCAGGGCCGATTCCCCTGCGTGCGTTCGCGCGGCGGAGCGCGGCCCGCGCTTCAACGCCTCCGCTGTTCCCTTTGCCGCGCTTCACAGGTCTGTTTCCGGAAATAACCTGCAGACATCTCGCACACGCGGCGGCTGTGGCTGCTGGGGGAAACCGGGCCGCGGACATGCGCAGCTCACCGGCGCAGAGTTTTGAAGCTCTCGAGTTGCCTGGGGAGGGGATCCGCTATGCAGGCACCCGGCTGCTTCGTGAGAAGGGCACTCTCGCACTGGGAGCATTCGTGAGGTCCGGGCCGCGGTGGGCGACGCCGGCGCGCAGCGAACCGCTTCGGGTACTGGAGCGGGAACGGGATCTCTCGGCCTGTGAGTACCGTACGGAATCCATGCTCCGCTCGCATGTCCCGGCGAGCGGAATGCAGTCAAGGAGGGATCAATGAGCAGTCAGTTGGCGTATCGTTACTTGGCAAATGCCGTTGCATTTCATTTGGAGGGCAAGCGGGAGGAGGCCCTCGGGGAATTGGAGAGCGCCGTCAGCGCGGGAGCCTCGGTCGCGGAAGTCCATGGGGCGATGGGCTTCCTCCACTTCGAGCTAGGACGTTTCGAAGAGGCCCTCCGCTGCTACTCCGAGGCTCTGCGATTGGACCCGGGCTACAAGGCGGCGCACTTCAGCCAGGCCCTGTGCCTGCACAACCTGGGCCGCTGGAGGGAAGCGCTGGAGAAGTATCAACTCGCGCTTGACATCGATCCGGCCAAAGGGGAGGCGCAGATGGGTGTGGGCGCTTGTCTTCTTCATCTGGGCAGGTATGCGGCTGCCCTGGAAATATTCGAGCGCCGCCTGAGTGAAGCGCCGAGCCAGAAGGAGGCGCTCTTCGGGAAGGCGCTGGCGCTCCAACTCGCCGGCCGTCTGGAAGAAGCCACCCAAGCCTATATCCGTGTGCTCGCGCATGACCCGCAATCTGAAGAGTCGCTGTCCAATCTGATGGCCATAGGGATCGCGCGGAGAGATGTCGAGATGGTCCGCCAGAACGCGGAACTGCTGCTCCAGGTGCGGCCCAAATCCAGTACTGCTTTGGAGGGCTTGGCCGCCGCCGCTTTCTCGAAAGGCGATTTCGAAAACGCCGTGAGGTATCTGAGCGACTTGCGGGACGTCGCGCCGGATAGTTCCGAGGTCCACTTCAACCTGGGTGTCGCCTTTCAGAAAACCGGCCGGCTGAAAGAGGCAATCCAGGCGTACTCGGCAGCCCTGAAGCTGGCGCCCGGGGTGGTCCAGGCTCACTTCAATCTGGCCCTGGTCCACCAGGAGAGCGGGGATCGTGAACAAGCCAAGGCGTGCTTCCAACGCGCTCTGGAACTCTCGCCGAAACTCGCCTCAGCCAGGTGGAACCTGGCGCTGATTCTCGAACAAGAGGGCGACCTCGATGCCGCAAAGGAGCTTTATCAGAAGCTGGTGGAAGACGACCCTGAGTGGGGCGATGCCCGGGTCCGCCTGGGTTACCTGCGCCTCCAGCAGGGCGATTTCCGAGGCGCCGCTGAAGCCTTCCAGATCTGCCTCGAACGTCGCGCGGACTGGTTTGAGGCCCAGTTGAATCTCGCCCACGCTCTCTGGGGATTGGGAAACCTGGAGCCCGCGACCCAGGCTTTTGAGAAGGCGCTGAAGCTCCAACCCGACAGTCTGGAGGTACTGTGCGCCCTGGCGGAACTGGCGCTGCTGGGTGAACAGCACGCAAAAGCGCTCGAGATCTACCGGCACATGATCGAACTCGGTGAACGCACTCCGGAGCTCCTGTACAACACCGGCCTGCTGCTGCACCAACAGGGGCAACTGGAGGAAGCGGCCGATCTCTATCAAGAAGCCCTTTCCGCGAAACCCGACTTCGCCGAAGCCTCACTGAACCTCGGGCACGTCTTGCAGCACACCGGGAAGGAGGCCGAAGGACTCACCTGCTGGCGACTCGCGCTGCAGCTCAAGCCCGAACTCGCCAGGGGTTACTTCGAACTGGAAAAGGTCTAGCAGCCCGTGGATAAAGTCGCCAAAACATATTGATGTGGAAATGTTTTGGACCGATAATTGGGTATGGCGCTTGGCAAGCGTAGGCAGAAGCAGACTTCCTTCTGGGTGGAGACCAG
>Ga0187878_1000426_pt1 | contig 49050 bp, 58 predicted proteins | sample June2016WEW_17_1_FD_132979 | JGI IMG/M metagenome (GOLD analysis project Ga0187878, IMG submission 132979) | Peatland microbial communities from SPRUCE experiment site at the Marcell Experimental Forest, Minnesota, USA - June2016WEW_17_150 | ecosystem: Environmental > Terrestrial > Soil >... | reverse complement strand
GATTGACGGCTTTTTGTGAAATCAAAAAGCCGTCAATCAGCGACGGCAACCGACAACCGGATGACGGAAATCTCGCTGGGATTTCCTAAGTCCCCGGAAAGCAATCCGGTGAGCCTGGTCCGGGATTTTAATTAACTACTTTTTGCTGACCTCAACCAGCTTCCACGGTCCCCAATCCCCTTTTTTGAGAATCCCCGCCTTGGCCCCGAATTTCGTCACTACCGATGAAGCGTTGGCCGTCGCGAATTGAATGGCCTTGGTAATATTTCCCACCCGCATGAACTCACTGACGAATCCCGAACCGAACGCATCTCCGGCGCCGGTTCTCTCAATGACCGGCGAATCGGGCACGCCGGCGCTGTAAATATTTCTTTTGTCCGATACCCGAACTCCGTTGTGGCCGTCCGAAACGATGGCTACGCCTTTCACGAGTTTCGACAATTTTTCCAAAACGATCCCCCAATTCTGGGATTTGACTTTCAGTAACTCAGCGCCTTCTTCTTTGTTTGTGAGATAAACATCAATGTGGCGCAAAATGGGTTTCAATCTTTCCAGTCCGTGTTCGAGTTCTTTCCCGCCGGGATTGAAAGCGATCTTGATCCCGTTCTCGACGGCGTGATTGACCACCGACCACATCAAGTCGTAATGGCCGCCCATTGAATCCAGATACAGCCATTCCGAATCCATTTTTTCCAAAGGAATTTTTTTGACATCGAAATGCTGGCCCTCGCCTTTGTAACTCAAAATTGTCCGCTCGCCGTTCGGATGAACCATGATTATCGAGTAGGCCGAATGGCCTTCGGCATGTTTCTGGAACATGTCGGCGTTGACGCCTTCTTTTTTCAATTCCCAGATTATTTCCTGACCGGTGATATCGTCGCCGATGACGCCAACGCAAGCCGTTTTGAAACCTTGCCGGGCAAATGTCACCGCCGCGTTGTGTCCGCCGCCGCCAGTGGTAAAATATATCTCTTTGATCTCCAGTTTCGTACCCAAAGGAAAACACTGCTCCACTCCCGTCGGTGAATCGCCATGTTTGCGCGTCTCAAAGTAACCGCTTTTCAAGAGGACATCGCGAGTCGAGGAACCGAGGGAGATGACATCAAATTTATGGGGCATGATCAAATCAAATTTTTTAAATTTTCAATCGCTTTTCCGGCATCGTGATTTTGCCAAATATAACTTCCGACGACTAAAAGCGTCGCGCCGACGGCGATGAGTCGCGGCGCGGTCTCAGGCGTCACCCCGCCATCAACTTCAATTTCCTTGTCGGGATAGAAATAATGAAAATCGGAAATTTTATCAATGACGCTGTCCACGAACGCGCCGCCGTTGAAACCCGGCTCAACGGTCATGAAATGAACGAAATCAACCGAATCAACAAAAGGTTCGATCTCGGAAACCGGCGTTTTGGGATTCAAAGCGATACCGATCAATTTTTCGCCTTCCTTGGCGGCGTCAATTATCTCTCGGGATTTTTTAGTGGCCTCGATATGAAAAACTATTCTCTCAACTTGGGTTTGGAGCCAGCGATGGATGTGATTTTCCGGTTTGGAAACCATCAAATGGACGCCAAATCGCAAACTTGATTCGACTTCTTCCAGCTCTTCAACCCCGTCAATGGTCATGTTGGGCACGAATATCCCGTCGGCAACGTCAATGTGCGCCTGATCGGCGTAAGGTTCAATCGTGATAACTTTGTCCAGGAACTCTTCTTTGGTTTTGACCAAAATTGACGGAATTATTTCAACGCTCATTGAACTGGATTTGGCGGGTTTCGGCCCTCCAAAACTTCTATTATATTTGTCGCGGCCATGATCGCCATTTTATCTCTGGTTTCTTCCGAGGCCGAGGCCGTGTGGGGAGTCATGACGATATTATCCAAAGCGATCAATTCGGGCGAAATTTTCGGTTCGAATTCGAAAACATCGATCGCCGCGCCTTTGATGGTGCCATTTTTCAGAGCGGCCGCCAAAGCAAGTTCGTCCACGATCGGTCCGCGGGCGGTATTGATTAGATAAGCCGACTTTTTCATTAGTTTAAATCTGGCTTCGTTCATCAGGTGCCTTGTTGATTCAAGCATAGGGACATGAATGGAAACAAAGTCGGCTTGAGGTAAAAGCGCATCAACTGTCGGCGCGAAAACTGCTCCGTATTCTTTTTCAAATTCAGGATTGGGTTTGGTATCGGTGTAAATGACCTTCATCTCCAAAGCCCTGATGGCAAAATGGGCGACCCGCGAGCCGATCCTGCCAAGACCGATAATGCCGAGGGTTTTCCCGGCCATGTCAGTGCCCAAAAGCAGTTTCGGTCCCCAAGCGGTATATTTGCCGGCGCGGGCAAACTTGTCCCCTTCCGGGATCCGCCGGCTGATGGCCATTAAAAGACCGAAGGTATGTTCGGCCACCGTTTCGGTCAGAACGCCGGGCGTGTTGGTCACAAAAATATTTTTTTCTTTGGCGGTTTTGACATCAACATTATCATAGCCGACGGCGAAATTGGCCACGATCTTCAATGCCGGTAATCCCGCCGCTATGACATCAGCATCAATATTATCAGTTAGGACCGAGAGTATTGCATCGGCGCCAGCGGCACCGGCAATCAGTTCTTCCTTTGTCGCTACCCGGTCAGCCGCCGCTTCGTTGACGACGATCTCAAATCCTTTGCTTTTCAGCAAATTTATTCCGGCTTCGGGAATGGGTCTTGTCACAAATACTTTTGCCATATTATGAAAAGTTAATTATTTTTTTCTAAATTATTGATCTTTTCAATTCGTCTGACGAACCTCCGGCCGTTGGAAAATTTGGCCTCCAAGAAAATTTTGACGATTTCTTTGGCCTGTTCTTCGTTCAGATAGTCGGCGCCGATCGTTAAGACATTTATATCGTCATCATAGACCGCCGCTTGGATCTGCTCGGCGATGGTCGCGCCGCCGGCACGGATGCCTTTTATTTTGTTGGCGGCAATGGTTACGCCGATATCGGAGCCGCAAAGCAAAATTCCCTTGCTCCCGGCATCGGCGGCGACTTTTTTAGCGACCAGTTCGGCAAAATCCGGGTAGTCGTCGCTTTCATTGTGCTCAAAAGCGCCGACATCTTCTGATTGGTAGTTCCAATTCGCCAGCCAAACTTTTATTTTTTCTTTCAGGGCGAATCCTCGATGATCCGCTCCGATATAGATTTTCATATTAAGCTTTCTTGTGTTGTTCGCCAAACTCGGCTTCGATCTCTTTGATCTTCGCCAATCTCCGGATGTGTCTTTCCATTCCGCTGAACGGTTTCTCAAGCCACAATTTTATCATTTTTTTCAAAGTTTCTTCGTCTAAGAACAGAACTCCGATGGAAAAGATATTGGCGTCGCTGTGGTCGCGGGACAAAGCGACAATCTCTTCCGGCCCGCCATAATAAACACTACACCTGACGCCGTTATATTTGTTGGCCACAATGGCTTCGCCTTCGCCGGTAGCGCCCAATATTATGCCCTTGGTTTCTCCAGGATCGGCGGAGACCTTGGCAGCCACTTGGGAAGCGTAATCCGGATAGTCGTCGTCCGGATCCAAACTGTGGGCGCCCACATCCTCGATGTCATAACCCCAGTCGGTCAGCCACGCTTTGACCTTTTCCTTTATTCTGAAACCTTTATGATCGGTACCGATATAGATCGTCATAATTTCAAATTTTTATTTTATTCAAATATTGCACCGCTGATAATGTTGCGATCGTCCCCTGACCGGCGGCAATGATGATTTGCTTGAAAGGCGTATCGGTGACGTCGCCGGCGGCGTAAAGCCCGGGGATGTTGGTCTCACAATTTCGATTGACTACGATCTCGCCGACTTGATTTTTGACAACGTTATCGGGAACGAGCTTATTGTTTGGCGTCATGCCAATGTGGACGAAAACGCCATTGACCGCTGCCTCTTCCGACTTACCGTCCTTGATATATTTTAACCCAGAAACGAATTCATTGCCAATGATTTCTGTGGTTAACGCGTCATAAATGATCTCGACATTTTTCTTGGTTTTGAGGTTATTGATCAGCACCTCTTCGCCTTTAAAAATATGGTTTTTATTGATGACGATGACATTTTTGCAAATATCCGAAAGCATCAGGGCCGATTCCAGCGCCGAATTGCCGCCGCCGATGGTCGCCGCCGTCAAACCAGCGAAAAGCGGACCGTCACAAACGGTGCAATAGCTCAAACCTTTGTTGCGGAATTCTTTTTCGCCGGGAATACCTAAAGTTCGGGGATGAACGCCCGTGGCTACAATGACGGTTCTCGAAACATAATCGCATTTGGGAACAGCATCGGCCTCGACAAGCATTTTATCGGAAACCATTTTCTCGCCATCGGTCTTAACGGTCACGCAAAACAGATCGTCTTCTTGTTTGGTGATCTTCGCCACTTCGACGCCTTCCCGGGGTTCGACTTTATACGACTTGAGGTGTTCTTTGAATTGCCGCGATAATGTGATGCCGTCGGTTTTGTTGACGCCGGGCCAGTTGCCGATCTCGCCCGATGTCGCGACTTCCCCGCCGAATTCTTTGGTCAGGATCAAAAAATCCAAGCCGCGTCTGGCGGCATAGATGCCGGCGCTGGTAGCGGCGGCAGATCCTCCGATAATGATCAAATCATAAACTTTCATAAAATATGGGATTATTATATCATAATTATATATGAAAAAACATCTTCTGCTGATAATTCTCATCGTCGCGACCCTGGTCGTCCATTTCGCCTATTACGGCCATCCCAACGAGACCGTTTTCGACGAGGTTCATTTCGGCAAGTTCATTTCCGGCTATTTTACCCATCAATATTTTTTCGATATCCACCCGCCGCTAGGTAAACTGCTCATTTCCGGCGTCGGTTATCTGACCGGATTCAAGCCCGGTTTCAGCTACGCCGAAATCGGCCAGAAATTCCCCGACAATTCATATCTTTGGCTCCGACTCCTGCCGACGTTGGCCGGCGTGCTTCTGCCGATAATTATTTTCTTTCTGGCTTTGCGACTGGGAATTTCCAAATTCGGTTCCTTCGCCGCCGGTATGTTCGTTACTCTTGAAAGTTCGCTTTTGGTCCAGTCACGATTCATCCTTTTAGATTCGTTTCTGCTTTTGTTCGGCTTTTCGGCATTGCTCGCGTATTTCAAATATCACCAGGAGAAAAAAATAAATTATCTTTATCTTGCCGGCATCTTGGGCGCGCTTTCAATGTCGGTCAAGTGGACTGGCGCGTCTTTTTTGGGGCTGATCTTCATCCTTGAGGCGATCAATATCATCAGAACACTGAAAGAACGGAAACTCCTTGTCTCCATCGGCAATATTCTGGCGGCGGTAGTTGTTGTTCCGGTCGTCATTTATTTCTCGATCTTCGCCGTTCATTTGAAACTTCTGACCAAGAGCGGTCCGGGCGATGCTTTTATGACTCCGTCATTCCAAAAAAATTTGGTCGGCAGTGTCTACGCCCAAAATCCGAATGTGAAACCGATCGGGCTCATCGGCGAATTCGTGGAGTTGAACATTGAAATGTACCGCGCCAACGCCACCCTCACCGCCACCCATCCGTACCAGAGCGCCTGGTACACCTGGCCGTTCATGACCCGGCCGATATATTATTGGTTCCACGACAATTTTAACGGCATGGCTTCGCGGATATATCTGATCGGCAATCCGCTGATCTGGTGGCTTTCCTCGGTGGCGATCTTTTACGGTTTGCTGATGTGGGGCTGGAAGCTCATCCTCGGACTCTTCAAAAAATTCATTGGGTCGCCTTTTCCGCTTCTCATCGCCGGCGGTTATTTGTTCAATCTCCTTCCTTTCATCGGCATCACCCGGGCAATGTTCTTGTATCATTACATGTCGGCGCTCATCTTCGCCATTTTGGCCCTGGTATTCATTATTGACCGGTTCAAATTCAACAAAGCCATCCTGACAACCATAATCGTTCTCTCGGCGATCGTGTTTCTTTTCTTCGCGCCTATTATCTATGGTCTGCCGTTGACCACGAAAGCGTACAACGCCCGCGTCTGGTTCTCGTCTTGGGAGTAGTGGCACTTATTCACAATTGACATCTTTTTTCAAAAAGAGTAATATACTCAATAGTTCATTTTGTCAACCACACACGGAACACTAGAGAAGGAGAAAGATAGATGTTCAATATGCTGATAACTGGTCCGGCGAATAGATCGCTTGATCACGCCCTTGCAAACATCGAAGACATGGTACAGGAAGCCGGGCTAGAACTTATCCCCAGAATTCCAAAAGACGCTGAAACTCCAGTCCAGGGTCAAGCGCTTATTCACGTCAAACCGATTAAGGGCCGGGATCCCGAGAGCATTACCCTTCGTGCTCCGACCCTGGAGAATTTCGCGAGGAATTGTTTGAGGTGCGGGTCATATGAGGTTCTTGTCGAACCGCTGAGCTGAAGTTGTGTGGTAAACGCAGTAGACAAAGCCGCTCATTCGAGCGGCCTTTGCTTTTAATATGCCTGTTAAATTTTTATCTCTCTGACTTTTTTGAATAATTCCTCGGCTTTTTGCCAATCAAAATTCTTCCAAAACGCTTCGATGTAGGCCTTGCGGTCGGAACCAAAGTCAATAAAATAGGCGTGCTCATAAACATCCAGTGCGATTATCGGAATACAGCCCCAAACCCCGCCCTGATTATGGGCATCACCGTTGTATTGCATTATTTTCTGCTTCTTAATATCCCACGCAAGCACCGCCCAGCCGCGTGCCGCCATAGCGCACTCACTAAAATATTTCAGCCCGTTTTCCACACTCCCCCATTTTTCCACAAATGCCTTCGACAATTCCGGCGCTAATTTCGCGTCGCCGTCTCCGCCAAGGTTGTCGAAATAATATTCGTGGAGATAGGCGCCGTTGACGGCAAAAGTTTCTTCGCTTTTGAGCGCGCGCAAATCACTGAAAGTGGCACTGCCTTCGAACGTTCCCGATTTCCGCAAAGCAACCAACTTCTCAGCAATCTCACCGGCTTTTTTCACATAGCCGGCGTAAAGTTTGTCGTGATGGATCTCAATGGTTTTTTTTGAAATTCCATCGAGATCTTTTGTGAATGACAATGGTTTGATTTCCATAAATTAAATCCCCAACAGCTCGTTTATCTTCGGCTTATCAAAGCCGATGACTATCTGGCCATCAATGACGATGACCGGCACGCCGAACTGACGGGTTCTATCCAGCATCTCCTGCCGCTTTTTAATATCGGCGGCGACATCGTATTCGTGATAGATGATATTGTTTTTCTTGAAATATTCTTTGGCCAAATTGCAATAAGCGCAAAATGGCGTGGAATAGATCTCGACTTTTTTGTTTTTTGTCATGGATTTAATGATAACAAAATTATCTATAGGAAAAAAGAGGGCCCAACTCGCGACTTCATTCCCGACTCTTCCCTAACTGCCAAATGAGAATGAACCCCTCGCAAGTTGGGCCCATGCCATACATTATACCTCGAACATGAAATTATTAGCAAGAAACCAAAAGGCGCCCTTTCGAGCGCCTCTTGAGTTTTGGCTTGTCCCCACACTCACGCGTGAGCGTGGGGATGAAAGGTTAGTAGTCCCTGCCGCCGCCAAAGCCGCGGTCGCGGCTTCCGCCGCCTCTGTTGAAACCGCCGGCGCGAGGAGCGCGGGGTTCCAACGGTCTCGCCTCGTTCACGACAATGTTCCTGCCGCCCATGTCCGCTCCATTGAACATCTCAATGGCTTTCTGAGCTTCCTCGTCCGTCGACATTTCGACGAAACCGAAGCCCTTGGACCGGCCGGAGAACTTGTCGGAAATGACCGTCGCTGTTTCCACTGTTCCAGCTGCGGAAAAGTGTTCTTTCAGCTGTTGATCGGTCGTGCTGTAAGGCAAGCTGCCGACATATAATTTTTTACCCATTTTTCGGGGATAAACATCGGAAGTTAGAATCTAGAAGCTAGATTCTCGCAACCGCTAGATATCCCGTTTTTCCTGTAGGAAAGACCTGTCCAATCGCCTAGGCCTTTGAGGATAAACCTACAGTACCAAGGGCTCTTAGAACACAACCTACAATAGAACCAGCTTACTCCTTTATTTTTAGTTTGTCAACATGACGCTCGCCTCGAAATCTCTCTATCAATTTCTCCCATAGCTCGCCAATATGGCTCTTGCGGACTTCGCATCGCCCAGCGAGCGATTTGCTCATCCGGTTGTCGGATGCCGTTGTCGTTTTTTGATTACAAAAACCGAACCGTGCCAACGGCACCGACAACGGCCGCCAGAACCATATTGGCGAGCTGTTGTTCGGGAGGAATTATGGAAGATTTCGAGGGCGGGCATTGGGATTATTACAAAATATAAAAACCGCGTATTTCAGCGGTTAGATTTTTGGGGGTTGTTTCATCACCTTTATAAAGTCTTTGATTAAAAGGCCCAACGCGTCGAAAGCTTCAGGATCGTAAAGGATTTTTTCCAAACGCTTAATCACATCGGACAATCCATCTTCTGGAATTTTACCCTGAACAAATGATTGTTTGAGAATATCTAGGGCGGCCATGCCGATTTCTCTCAACGGCGGCCAAGTGATATCCCGCATCGAAGTTCCGTAGACGGCCTCTATACATTCAACGGCAAAAAGATAGGGAGGTTTCCTCTTTTTCGCCGGCAATTTCCCGATGTGGCGGAGGATGGATTCGGGAACAATTTTTTCCACATTACCTTCGGCGATTTTAGCTTCGGCATTTTTTAGGGTGGCCTCGGCATTTTCCTGAATTTGTCCCAAGAAGAATTCCCGCCATTGGTCCGCCGTCCAGGTCTCGGTAGTTTTTTTGTCGGTTTCCGGCCAAAGCCACTCGGCGATTTCTCTGCATTGGCTATCGGAATATGGCTTGCCTGCTACATGAATAAAACCAGCAACGCAAATGTCGCCGAGAAAAATCCGACAAAACATTCTATCAGGATGTCTGGTCTCATGAATCCAGTTAATACCGACATTCGCCGATATGGCGGAAACGAAACCGTCAAGAGATAACAAGGCGTAAAGGACATTTCTCAATATTACCGGCATGCCCCAGCGCATCATTTCAGGCCTAAGTTCCTCGCCGAAACGAAGACAAAGTGTGATGTCGGGTGCCAAAAAATCAAATGTATTTCCACATAATAGCACTTTGCCTGGCATGACTTCTCCTTTCGGAAATGGTTGTTATATTGTGAATATGTCAACGAACTGCGTAATCCTTATACCAAATCAGATTAATACTGTCAATCGGGCAGAAGAATGGGTGTCGGCGGCTTTTTGTAAACAAAAAGCCGCCAATAAGCGGCGGCGACAACACAACAGAAGCCAGATTTCTACTGTTCGACTTCCTTCCAGACGGGAATCTTGTTGTTTGGACTCACGGTTATCATTTTCGACAACGAACAGCTTTGACCAACCTCATCTGTCGCCGTCAGGGTGACATTATAAATATTTTCAGTTGAATAAATGTGGGTCGGATTTTGCAAAAGCGACGAACCATTATCGCCAAAATTCCAATTCCACGATCCCCCGCCTGAAGCAAAAGTGGTCAGATCGGTAAATTGGACCGATTGTTTATCCAGGGGCACATCCGGTGTCCAGCTGAAATTAACATTCGGATAAGCGTGAATGGGTGTTTTCCAAGCTAACTGGCTGGGAAGGCAACCTGAACCCGCGCAAGCCGATTGCACAGACCAATCTGATTCATTGTCATTCGCGTCCCAAACCTTGACCCTTGCCTGATAGGTCGTGTTAAATGCCAAGCCGGTGAGGGCGGCAGAAGTGCTTGTTGACAGAACTTTGCCGGTATCAAAATCTGGCGAACCGAACAAAGATCCAAATGTGTCAATTTGAACCTGATAAGCGCCCTGCGCGCTTGCCCCAGGATGGTTATAATTCCAACTTATATTTATCGGGACTCCAAAACAATAATCAAGTTCGGTGGCTGTGACATTGCTCGCGGTTGGCGGTTGATTGGTTGGTGTAGGAGTGGGGGTGGGGGTGTTGCTTCCACTCGGCGGTTGAGTGGGGGTGGGGGTTGGACAGGATGTCATCGCGCCCGAGGTTGTGACTTTTGAGGATTCACCAGCATCATTATAAGCCGTAATCGCATAGTACAATAAATCGTTTGTGGATGGGGTATAAGTAAAACTCCTGTCGGTCGGACCGGCTTGGCCGATTAGACTAACCGGAAAAGCGAGGTCTGCCGTCATATAGATATTAAAACCCGTTTGGGCCGTCCACGGATTGTAACTGGTGAAAGACCAGTTCAGGGTTATTTGACCGCATACGGAATTGTCCAGAGTCAAATTGGTGGGAGCGGGGGGTACGCCATCAATATATAAACTCATCTTGACATAACTCGTGGACGGCACAGCGCTACTGAATTGCCCGTATACAATTATAGAATAACTATATGGGGTAGCCGACGCTTTTGCCTGTGCGGTAAGAACAACGGATCCATTACAACTTAAGGAGGTAGAAGATAAACTTGTAGTAACCTGGTCGGTGGGAGTTTCGCTATCATATGGAGACACGGAAACCTGATAAAGTTGAATCGGTCCTGAAACATCCGTGCAAATAACTGTAATTGTATATGACGTCGCACCTCCCGGAACAATATGTTGTGAAATAGGCGAAGCGAATAATCTAAAATTACCGGCTGCCATGGCAACTTTGGGCAATGAGACAAAATCAAGAAACACTACAAAACAAAAAGAAAGAAAGAATAATAATTTAAAATTTCTCATACAATTTTAATTTCCCGTATCCATTTAATAAACATAACTTAAATTCACCGTCACCACGCCTGACACGCTGTTTTTGGAAATATTGACGGCAAGCTGACCTTGTCCGTTCGATGCGAAAATCGAGTCCAAAGATGCCGATTGGTATTTGTTATCAATCTTCCAGCTATTGGCCTGAAAGAAATTCGTATAGATCTTGTAATTCTGGTCCAGGGTCAGTTTTGACTCAAAAACACGGGTGGCCTGGCTCCTGCCGTCGGTTCCCGTCGCGTTATAATTCTGGACGACCTTGGCATTTTTTTCGAGCGGGATATTGGTCGGAAAACCCACCGGCAATTTGTTTATTGAAACCTCGGTCTCTCCCGTCCTTGATGGAACAACGACAAGTCCACTGCCGATCTCCGGAACCGGCTTGGTGTAAATGCTCACAATTGTCAGGACCACGACAATAACAACGACAACGCAAACCGCCGCAACGGCGATCTTGATCAATAATTTCTTGTTTTCGAGTGGTTTCACGATTTTTGACCTACTCTACCATTTTACTACATCTGCAAAATGAAATGTAATAATTATCCACAGGTCAGGCGCTTGGGAATCAAAAACCGCCGTGTCTTGGCGGTCAGAGAGTTTCTGCCGGAGCCGGCGGTTTCTTCGAAAATTTGTCCTCTAATATTTGCAACTCTGGCAATAAGATCCCGAATGAGCGGAGCTCGTGGATTTGTTTCGCGGCATCCAGCTTGTCCCTCTCGAATACGATCATCTCGGAAAGCACATCAATAAGAACCCTTGCCCCATTCGATGTTTCGCAAAAGAAATTGGCTGACCCGGGAGATTCCGTTTTAAATTCCAGGTATGCTCGCAAATCCGGCAAGATTGTTTTGAGTTTGGAAAGTACTATTTCATGTGCCGGTTTTCCATCAACCGGTTCCAGTGAAGAAACTTCATCTTTGATCATGCGTCCCAAAACGATCTTCTTCAAGACCGCCAATCTTTCGCTGTCATGACCGTCAGATGATACCGGATTATTGCCGTGCTCTATCTGATAGACAATTCCGGCTATCCGGACAAATTCATCAATGAGCTTTTCGTCAGTCGAATTGCTCGGATCATAATTTTCGATTTCCATATCCCCTCCAAATTCCGAAAATTATCGCAACTGATTTATACAATAACCGTCCAAAATTTGCAACAAAAAGCCGCATTTTTCAGCGGCTAGGATTTTTACCACGGAGAACTTTTCTGGATTTTCGTTCGAGTAATTTCATCCCTTCGGTTACATTGTGGAAATCAGAAGCATCAAACAGAAGATCCTCGCCATCATGTTTCGGAATTCCTTTTAAAACCAAAGACCACGGGCTGAAATTTGAAGCCGGGTAATAATGAACTTCTTCGACGATATAATTTGGGTGGGACATCGTCACCGCAATCGACTGACCGCGAAATCCTTTGCGAGCTAAAACCTCTAATGCTCCCCACTCTGCCCGTCCCGGATCAACTTTATCACCAGGAAGAAAGGGCGGCTTTTTCCCCATTTTTTTCACGATTAGCACATTTTCGAGATATTTCAGGGCTTCTTTTAGTGACCGGATTTTTCGTTCCAAATATCGCACCGACAACTTAAATGGATCGAATCTTTTGTTTTTCAAAGAGCGTCCCATTATTCAATCTCCTTAATAATTACGACCCAATTATCGCAATTGACTTATACCAAAAAACAGAAAATAATGCAACAGCCCCCAGCGAGCTACCGTTTTGAAAATCCCTGCGAACCGGATTGCTTTCAGGGGCCGTTGTCGGTGCCGTCGGCAGGGTCTGATTGACGGCTTTTTGTGAAATCAAAAAGCCGTCAATCAGTGACGGCAACTGACAACCGGATGACGGAAATCTCGCTGGGATTTCCTAAGTCCCCGGAAAGCAATCCGGTGAGCCTGGTCCGGGATTTTCAAAACGGAGGCGAGTTACTTTTTTCCTTCTTTGATCAGTTCCGCGATGTTGTTCGGTACTTCCTCGTAATTCGAGAACTCCATATTATAATTTCCCCGGCCTTCGGAAAGCGAACGGATCGTGGTCGCGTAACCGAACATTTCCGAGAGCGGAATTTTGGAATCAATGACTTTGAGATTCAACGGCGAGCGATCCGAAACCTGTTCGATCTTTCCCCGCCGTGAGTTCAGATCACCCACGACTTCGCCTAAAAACTTCTCCGGCACAATGACCTCAACCTTCATTATCGGCTCAAGCAGGACCGGTTTTGCGCGTCTGGCGGCTTCCTGGAGGGCCATGGCGCCGGCTATCTTGAAGGCGATCTCCGACGAGTCAACTTCATGATACGAACCATCATAAAGGGCGACTTTCAGGTCAACAATCGGAAAACCGGCAACGATGCCTTTGTCGAGCGCCTCGCGGACGCCTTTTTCAACAGCCGGAATAAATTCATTAGGAATGACGCCGGATTTGATCTCATCAAGAAATTCAAAACCCGCTCCCCTTTTCTGGGGTTCGATGCGCAACCAAACGTGTCCGTACTGGCCGCGGCCGCCGGATTGGCGGATATATTTGCCTTCGGCTTGAGCGTTTTGGCGGATGGTTTCTTTGTAGGCGACTTGTGGCCGGCCGACATTGGCGCCGACGCTGAACTCGCGTTTCATCCGGTCAACGATGATATCCAAATGCAACTCGCCCATCCCGCCGATGATGGTTTCGCCGGTTTCTTGGTCGGTCCTGATCTTGAAAGTCGGGTCCTCGTCGGAAAGTTTCTTCAAGGCCAAGCCCATTTTTTCCTGGTCGGCCTTGGTCTTGGGTTCAATTCGCATGTGAATGACCGGCTCGGGGAATGAAATTTTCTCAAGAACGATCGGATCCTCCGGATCGCAAAGCGTATCTCCGGTTTTGGTTCCCTTCAGGCCGACAATGGCGGCAATTCCGCCGGCGTAGATTTCTTTTATTTCTTCCCTGTCATTGGCGCGCATTCGTAAAAGCCGGCCGATACGTTCCGTTTGTCCGCTGGTGCTGTTCAAAGTATAAGAACCAGCATTGAGAACGCCCGAATAAACCCTGATGAAAGTTAATTGGCCGACAAAAGGATCGGTGGCGACTTTAAATGCCAAACTGGCGAAAGGTTGGGTATCAATTAATTTTCTGGATATCTCGCCGCCGGTTTTTGGGTCAATTCCCTTTACTACCGCCCGGTCGATCGGCGAAGGCAAATAATCCACCACGCCGTCCAAAATGAATTGGACGCCCTTGTTCTTCAACGCCGAACCAGCGTAGACCGGCACTAATTTGTTCTCGATGGTCGCTTTGCGGAGGATCCTTTTAAGTTCGGCAATGGGCACTTCTTTTCCTTCCAGGTAATTCTGCATGGCAACATCATCGTTCTCGACAATTTTTTCGACGAGTTCTGCTCGGGCGGCTTCGGCTCGTTCCCTCAGATCCTCGAACGGGATCGGTTTCTCGATGACTTTCTCGCCATGCTCGCCTTCAAAAATATAATATTTCATTTCCAGCAAATCCAAAACGCCGTGGAATTTGTCTTCCTCGCCGTCGGGCAATTGCATCCGGACGGCATTGGGCGTTAATCTTTCCAAAATTGATTTGTAGGAGCGTTCAAAAGACGCGCCCAGTCGGTCGAGCTTATTTATGAAACAGATCCGGGGAACTTTGTATTCATCGGCGTAGCGCCAGTTGGTTTCCGATTGAGGCTCAACGCCGGCCACGCCGTCAAAAACGACGACTGCGCCGTCTAAAACACGGAGTGATCTTTTGACTTCAACCGTGAAATCAATATGCCCCGGGGTGTCAATGATGTTGAAACGGCTCTCGTTCTCTTTGTCTCTGGGCAGGCCCACCGGATACCAATAACAAGTAACGGCGGCGGCGGTGATGGTGATGCCCCGCTCGCGTTCCTGTTCCATCCAATCCATGACTGCTTCGCCTTCGTGGACCTCGCCAATCTTGTGGGTCAAACCGGTGTAAAACAAAACCCGCTCGGTTGTTGTGGTTTTTCCGGCGTCTATGTGGGCGACAATGCCTATATTTCTTATCTTTTCTATTGGGTAATCTGACATGTTACTACGAAATTACGAATTGCTACGAATATACGAATCAATTTATATTAACAATCCTCCTATACTTCAAACCTTTACTTGAAAAACGTGCGAGGATACCAAGCTGTAATTTTGATTTTTTCAAGTAAGAAAGAATCTGTGATATATCGTTTGTAGAAAAATTGTCTCCTCTTTTAATTTCAAGAATAATTTTGTTTTCTACTAAAAAGTCGAAAAAATAACCACCAATATTTTCTCCTTTGTATTCAATTGGCGAGTATACCTGCTCTTTAAAATTTACTCTTATTTCTTTGAATGCTTTCGCAATCGCTCTTTGATAATACTTTTCTCTATATTCGTAACCTAAGTAATTGAAAACATCGAACAATACTCCTATAATTTTATAGCTTAGTTCTGGAAGTATAAGATCTTTTCTCTTCAATTCCATTCGTATATTCGTAAAGATTCGTAATTTCGTAGTAACTCACCAGGCGAAATGCGCAAACGCTTTGTTGGCGTCAGCCATGCGATGAGTGTCCTGTTTCTTTTTGACGGCCACACCGGTGTTGTTGAAAGCGTTTATCAATTCTTCGGTCAATTTTTGTTCCATCGGTTTGCCTTTGCCGTTCCGGGCGGCCTCAATGATCCAGCGGAAAGCCAGGGTCATCCGGCGATTGCCTTTTATCTCGTAAGGAACCTGATAATTGGCGCCGCCGATGCGCCGCGATTTCAATTCCAATTGCGGACCGGCATTTTCAATGACCAAGTCCAAAACCTCCATCGCCGGTTTGCCGATCTTTTTCTCGGCATTTTCAAGGGCGCCGTAGACGATTTTCTCGGCAATATTTTTCTTGCCATTTTGCATAATTTTATTGATAAAACCGGCCACGAGAATGGAGTTGTATTTTCTGTCGGGTTCAAGCGGTTGTCGACGTTTGGTGGCTCTGCGCATATTTATTTGGGAGCTTTGGCCCCATATTTACTCCGGCCTTGTTTGCGGTTTTCAACACCGGTGGCATCCAGCCGGCCCCGGATGATATGATACTGGACGCCGGGCAGATCTTTGACTCTGCCGCCTCGAAGGGTGACAACCGAGTGTTCCTGCAAATTATGGCCGACGCCAGGAATATAGGCGGTGACTTCCATGCCGTTGGTTAAGCGGACCCGGGCGATCTTCCGCAAAGCGGAATTCGGTTTTTTTGGAGTGATGGTCGTGACTTTGGTAGCCACTCCCCTTTTGAACGGCGAGTTATATTTCATCGGACGGTTCTTTTTGGTATTGAAGCCGAACGACAAAGCCGGCGATTTGGTCTTCGCCTTGGCTTTGGTTCTGGGTTTTTTCAGCAATTGGTTGAATGTCGGCATGCCATTTTATCCAAGAGCAAAGCGATTGGGTAATAAAATGAGCACCCAGCACATATTTTACCGCAAACAAAACCCTCAATAGCGAGGGCAATTACCAATAACCTCCATTGCCAAACTGGTCTCGCCTCTTATGGTAAAATATGTGCTGGGTTAATTATCGTTTCTGTGCTCGGCTCATTTCATTCGCCTGTGCTCAGACGCTAATTAACTATAACTCTATAAAGAAAATTAATCAAGGGCAGGATGAACGGGAAAATAAAGAACAGGAAGATCAGTAATATAAAAATGCCGTAGCGGCTAAGGGTTTGCCTGACATGGTCGAATCTGGCCGGCAAAAAAGTGAACAATATCCAATGGCCGTCAAGCGGCGGAATCGGCACTAAATTGAATATCGCCAGCAACAAATTGATCTGGACGATATAACCCAGAAGGATCGGCAAAGCTGGACCGGTGGAACTCGGCAAAAACCTCAAAACCAGCCCGAACATGACCGCAAGGATGAAGTTGACTATCGGGCCGGCGATGGCAACTTTGGCCGGGCCGTATTTTCGGTCATTGAGATTCAGCGGATTGTAAGGCACCGGCTTGGCGTAGCCGAACAAGAACGGCGAGCCCACCAGAAAAAGAAACAACGGCAAAATTATCGAACCGAAAAAGTCCAGATGTTTGAGCGGATTAAGGGTCAATCGGCCGAGATCCCTGGCCGTGTTGTCGCCCATGCTGTAAGCCACGAAACCGTGGGATACTTCGTGCAAAACCACGGAATACAGGAAAACGACGATTAAAAATATGATTTCCAGCGGGGACATATTGCTAATTTAGCATCTTTAGGATATGATGTAAATCATGACTAAGTGTCCTATTTGCGGAAAAAAACCGGTGATGGCCAACAAGCGCAAGCTACTGCGCGGAAATTATAATATCGTGAATCGGTACAAAAAATATCCGAATTTGCAATGGGCACGAGTTGACGGCAAGCGAATCAAGATCTGCACTTCCTGCCTCAAAGCCCAAGCTAAAGTCGCCAAGACCTAGCGGTTCGTAAATCTCCTCAAAAAAATTGAATAAATTCAAAATGAACAGTTTTGAAAAAACCACGCAGGAACCGAACACACCGGTGAAAAAATTAGAGGACGTTGATCGGTCTATAATAACAACTCTGGCTAGACAATTAGAAAACTCAAAAACTCCCGAGGAAGCTAGAGAGATATTGAAGAGGGTTTTTTTCTTTCTTGAAAGTATTATAAAGATGGAACTCACGGGCGATGTCGCCAAAATTTATGATTCAATGAAAAAAGAGGGGTTAATGTTGCGATGCGAGAGTATGAGCAAAATCTTTGAATCAATAATTGACCACCGGCCCATTCATGTTGGTGACAGAAAAGATCATTACGCTAATGCGGTGATCCCTGAGCTGGAAGGCGTAAAAATCGCCTTTGCTGAAGCCCGAGCGCCCGGGCCAATAAAATTATTAATTGCTTTTGATATCCGATCCTTGATCGGGTTTGAACCGGGAAATCTTCAAGTTGAACCAATAGAAGTTGGAAAAGCTAAAGCCGGCGATACAGATATAAGAGATACCGCTTTCAGAGAAAATTTTTGCCGGCACGTGAGCGGAGATTTGCTGCCTCAACAAATAAAATATTTAATTTTAAGAATGCCTAAATCGGTATTTCCGGAAGAATATTTGGGAGAAAATGAAACCGAAGAAACGCGTTTCGTGTTTAGGGGAGGGAAATTTCCGGAAGGTTTGTGAGAACAAAACAATAATTTCGGGTCGTCGTATAATGGTAGTACGCGAGGCTGGGGGTCTTGCAGCTGGGGTTCGATTCCCCACGGCCCGACATTTCGACACGCAAAGCGTGGCGAAATGAGCTGAGCTTGTCGAAGCTCTGCTCATTTCTTTCGCTTTGCTGCTCAATGTCTTCGACCAACAATTCTAGTTACTTCGTTTATATTCTCCGAGGACCGCGAGACCATATTTATATTGGAACAACTTCCAATATTGAAGCTAGGATTCAAAGGCATCAAAAAGGAGAAGGAGCTGAATTTACAAAAAGAAACAAAACATTTCAACTGGTTTACAAAGAAGAACATCCAGACCTGCTCAATGCTAGAAAAAGAGAAACACAAATTAAGAAATGGCGTCGTGAAAAGAAAGAATATTTAATCAAGTACGGAAAACCATTCAAATAACAACAAAACGGAATGAGATCGAAGCCGATTCCCCGCAGCCCGACTAAATCAAAATCCCGCAATCAGCGGGATTTTGATTTGAGTATCTTTTCGACTTCTTTGATTTCGTTCCAAATGCCTTCGATGAGGTCGTATTTTTTGGCTTCTTTGAGGGTGACCCAGGCGTGGTCTGTTAAATCTTTTCCGGGTTTGGCAATGCCTTTTTTGTATTTGGCGAAATATGAAAGGGTTACCACCGGATAGCCGTCCGGCCTGACGAAAGTCAGGTCGCAGAGATATTCCGGCTGGTGGATCTCAAGATTGGCCTCCTCTTTGACCTCTTTTTTCAAGACCCAGTCAACGACGTTGTACCATTGTGAAATAGTTGTCTTGGGCAGTTTCTCGTATTCGTGAAGGACCAGTTTTCCGCCGGGCACGGTCCAGCGGTTGGGAAATGCTTTTTCATGCGCCGCCCGCTTCAATATTAAATACTCGCGGGTCTTGTCTTTTCTCTTTCGGTGGATTATAGCTGTCGCAACCACGAAATGCAATCTGGGATCTAGTTTATTTTCGTTTTTGTTTCCCATCAAGAAAAAAGCTGACCCGAAAGTCAGCTAGTTATTCGTCTTCACGCAAGGTCAGTCGAGTATAATAGGGTTTGTGGTTCACTAATTCTTCGGGTTTGAACCAAACTCCGATTTCAACCTCCGCTTCTTCCGGTGAAGCCGAAGCGTGTATCAGATTAAAAACGCCGATTTTCTTCGCGTCTGAATAAGCATATGAAACATGGGAATAGTCGCCTCGAATTGTTCCCGGAAGGGCTTTTTGGGGCTCGGTTTCTCCGACAATTTTGCGGGTGACTTCAACAATTTCAACGCCTTCCCAAACCATGGCTACAATCGGGCTCGCAGTCAGCATTTTTATCATAAGCTGGCGAACCCGTTCGCCCCGTCGTTTTGCCAAATCCTCGGTATAGTGTTTCTCGGCCGTGTCACGCTCCGAAACCAACAATTTCAGACCGACCAACTTTGCCCCGATCCTCTCGAACCGGGTGATTATCTCGCCGGTAATTCCCCGATGGATGGCATCGGGTTTTAACAAGACCAATGTTCTTTCGAGTTTATCTTTGCTCATATGTTCTCCTTGGTTGAAAAGGACTGACCGTCAAGAATCAGTTCTATCGTGCCGTCCTTATCTGTACGATAATATTTTATCCCGTGATTTGCAAGCCGGTCGAGGACTTCCTGATTCGGATGGCCGAAAGTATTGCCGGCTCCGACTTCGATAAAAGCGACTTTTGGCGTCACGGCGTTCAAGAAATCCTCCGTTGTCGAAGTCCGCGAACCGTGATGGCCGATTTTCAAAAAATCAGAATCAAGGATACTGCCATTGAGCGTCAATTTTTTCTCCACCGGCGCTTCAATGTCGCCGGTGAACAAAACTGACTCATCGCCATACGTCAGCCGAGTGACGACGGAAGTATTATTGGGATTGCTGTTGAACTTGCCGGCCTCGGAAACACCCGGAAACACCACGGTCATCTTCACTCCCCCGCCAAGGTCAACGACTTGCCCGGCCACTGCTTGAGTGACGACAGAATTGGTTTTTATTTTATTCCATTCGTCGTAAACGGGCGCCTGGTAGGGATAATTATTTTCCAAAATTTGTCCGACCTGGTATCTTTTCAAAACATCGATGAGGCCGGTGACGTGGTCGGAATGCGGATGGGTCAGGATGACCATGTCGATAGAGCGGTCATTGATGGGCATGACCTTGGCCAAATCGGACAAGACCTTGTCGTCTGGTCCGCCGTCTATCAAAACCTGGTTGCCGTTGAAATTTTGGATGAATTCGGAATCGCCCTGGCCGACATCGAGAAAATATATCCGCAAATATCCGTCGCCGATGGCCTGGGCATTGACGGCAATGAAACTTAGAATTGCCGCGACCAAAATCACCGAAAAAACATACCATTCGAGTCGGGAGATCGCTTTGTGACCATTCGTCAGATCATTTTTGTTTTGGTTTGGGCCGAGCATAAATCCATTTGTAGATCACAAAAATCATGACCACATAAGTTATCGCCAAAGCATACCACGGAAAAGCAACCGCCGGCGCCGCCCATGACGGCTTGGCAAAAAATTCCACCAACCAGAGCTGTATCGCAGTCAAAAACCAGGCGAAATATCCGATAATGACGCCCAAAAATGGCAAGATCATCCCGGCCAATCCGGCGACGAAACCCAAGAGCATCGCCAGGGGCACCATCGGCAAGACCAGAAGATTTGTTGGCAGAGAAACAATTGACAATCGGTTGAAATAAAATATCAGAAGAGGAAGAACGGCAATTTGCGCCGATAATGTCATGGCTAGATTCTCTCGCAGACCGAAAAAATTTGTGATCTTTTTGAATTTGTCGGTGAAAAACGGACAGAGATATATCAGACCCAAAGTTGCCATGAAAGAAAGCTGAAAACCTACATCGTATCGTAAAATTTCCGGGCTTAGCAAAACCATCAAGGCGCCGGCGAATATTACGGCGTTTCGGGCAGTGTAAGGCCTACCAACTCGCGTTGCCAGCAAGAACAAACAGCCCATGATCGCCGCCCGAATGACCGAGGCCTGGGCGCCAGTCAGGATCGTGAAAAGTGCGATGCCGGCGATGGCGAACCAGAATGCCGTCCGGCGTTTGAAAAAGAAAAGAAAAAATGAAGCGAGAATTCCGGCGACGATGGTAATATTGAAACCGGAGATGGCCAGAATGTGGGTTGTGCTGGTGATGGCAAAATCATTTTTGAGAGCATCCGGAATTTGGGCTCGACTGCCAAGCAAAATTCCGTTGACGAAAGCGGCGTTGGGTTCGGGAATGGCTTTGCTTACGGCTGTTTCAAAAGCCGATTTGAAAGTGAATATTTTTTGCAAAATCGCAACTTTATATTTTTCAAAAAAAGAAAAATTGAAATCAACCTGTCTTATCATCGGCTGATACATCGTCGTGAAAATATCATCTTTGGCGAGATAAGCGGCGTAATCCACCCCGTTAGAGGCCCGCCCCGCCGAAGGCGTGTCGGCAGACACCTGGGACGGTGTCTTGCCTCTAACGGGGTCCATCGAGGAACTGGCCCCCACACTCAAATTTTGAGTGTGGGGGCTGGCCGTGCTCGACGGCAATTGCAATTCTCCGTAGATCTCGAGTTTTTGGCCATATTTGTACTCCGGAAAAAAATCGGTGTTGACCAAAACGCTTTCATCGGTATCGGCGGAGTAATTGCCAGAGATCAATTCCTTCGATTTAAAAACAAATGATTGCATTTTGGCGCCGCGGGATGGTTCGTTGTTGATATAGCCGATGAGGTCAATCTTAACTTTGTGTTTACCTGAAGGATCTTTGATGTTGGCGGCGGCTTTGGCGAATTCTTGGAGCAAATGTTTTTCAGAGTTCGTGGTGTTGATGCGGGAAAAACCGAACAGGAAGATCAGGGCCAAAAAAGCGTAAAAAGCGACCTTCGGACGAAGAAGCTTGGAGTCGCGCCGAAAAAAAACAGCGACCGCGGCCGCGCAGATCGCTATGGCGATCCAAACATATTTTTGATCAACCGAAACGAACGAGCCCAAAAAAATACCGCTGATGAAGGCCAGCATGATCAGCAAAAAAACTTGAGAACGGTGTAGCATTATGACAGCGCCCCCAATTCTCTCAACGCTTGTTCGAAGGCCTCGATGGCCATGACCGCTTGGCGATGATCGAGCTGGTAGTTGGCGTCGTGAACCAGAAGATTCCTTAATTTGTGGGCGTCCCACAGATTTTGCAAAGACAAAAGCTGGCCCGGTTCGATCAGCATCAGCCGTTCGCCCATGGATTCTCCGGCGTAGCCGCCGGCCTTAAGCGCGTCATCTGTGAATTTGTCGCCTTCGATGACGGCCATTTTCCATTCAGCTTCGTTGAATGACTGGACATGTTTTTTGATCTCGTCCCAACGAATATCATAGGTCGTTATGGCTTCAGCTGGCGATTTTAGTTCGGTCTCGATCTCCTCGACTCTGCTTTTTATCAACGACCGAAGTTTAAAGATCAAGACCACAAACAAAATCCCAAAAATTATTGAGATGAATATCATTACATCTTTAAAATATGAAAGCCAAACCGCCAGATCCAGTCCGGAAATAAAACTTGAAATGGAAGCGGTGATATTATGGAATAAGATCATCCAACTCATGGTAAAAAATTATGAATTCGAGTAAGCATTGGCTATTCGTAAAATCGTTTCTTCGTCAAAATGTTTGCCGATGATCTGCAAACCGACCGGAAGTTTTTTGCCACCGGTTTCAATGAACCCGCAAGGCACGGAAATCGCCGGCAGTCCGGCCAGATTCGCCTGGCAGGTGTAAATATCAGCCATGTAAAAAGTCAATGGGTCGTTGTATTCCCCGATCTTAGGCGCGATCGTAGGCATGGTCGGACCGATAATGGCGTCATAATGTTCAAAAATTTTGTCAAAACTTTGTCTGATAAGAGTCCGGACTTTTTGGGCTTTCAAATAATAAGCATCATAATAACCGGCTGACAAAGTATAAGTGCCGAGCATTATCCGGCGTTTGACCTCGGCGCCAAAACCTTCCTCGCGGGAATCAAGATAGGTGTCAAGCAGATTTTTACCTTTCACCGACGAATGGCCGTAACGGATGCCATCGAACCTTGCCAGGTTCGCTGAAATTTCCGCCGGCACGATTATATAATAGACAGCAATGGAATAGTCCGTCAACGGCAAACTGGCATAGTCAATATGAGCGCCCTGGGATTGGAGTTTTGAAATCGCTTTCTCGATGGCATCGGCCACTTCTGAATTCAAACCCTTGCCCCCACACTCAGTCGCTGAGTGTGGAGGTGAACCGAAAAATTCTTTGGCGATGGCGATTTTTAATCCTTTGATGGATTTGCCAAGATTTTTCGTGAAATCGGGGGTGTCTTTTGGCTCGCCCCCACACTCAAATTTTGAGTGTGGGGGTGAACTCGTTGAATCCATCGAATCGTGGCCGGCAATGGCGTTCATGACAATGGCCGCGTCTTCTACATTTTTGGTAATGGGTCCTATCTGGTCCAAACTGGAAGCCATAGCAATGAGACCGTAGCGCGAAACTCTTCCGTAAGTCGGCTTCAAACCCACAACTCCGCACCAAGATGCCGGCGCCCGGATCGAACCGCCGGTATCCGAACCAAGAGCAAAGACGGCCATCCCCGAAGCCACAGCCGCCGCCGAACCGCCTGATGAACCGCCGGTAACGCGATCATGGTCATGAGGATTTCTCGTCGGCCCGAAAGCGGAATTTTCGGTGGTCGAACCCATGGCAAATTCGTCCATATTTGTTTTGCCCAAAAAAATCGCTCCGTGTTTTTTCAAAAGTTTGATCACCGTAGCATCGTATGGCGCTTTGTAATGCTTCAGAATTTTTGAGCCGGCGGTGGTGATCGAATCCTTGGTCATAATATTATCCTTGATCGCGCATGGAACACCGGTAAGAATTGAATCATGAATCATGAATTTTGAATCATGGGTGAGATTCTCGGAAACAGACAAGAAAACGTTGAGTTTCGGATTTTCTTTCTCTATCAATTTCAAAAACTCCTTCTGGATCTCTTCGGGTGTGAATTCTTTTTTGGCGTAGCCGTCGCGCAATGATTTGATTGTCAGATTTTTCAAATCCATGATTCTTGATTCATGATTCTTTTTCACCAAACACCGCTCTCACTTTTAGGAAATCGTCTTTTTTGTGCGGAAATTCATCAATTATTTTCTGCCGCTGTTCGGGATCGGCCGGAGTTGTTTCATCTTTTCTGAAAGCATTTTCCAAACCTGTCACTTGCGCTGTCGGTTCCACTCCATCAGTTTTAATTTCTTTCAATTTATTTATATAATCCAAAATCTGGCCCAGGTCCTCGGCCATTTTTTCTTTCTCCTCCCCCGTCAGCTTTATCCTCGCCAATTCGGCGATATGCTCAACATCTTTAATGTTTAAAATCATATCTTAAAAATATCACGAAAATACCTTGCGAAACAATACCAACTAATATCTTCATTCCATAATGAACATATGTTCATTATGGAATGAATGTGGTTTTTACCTAAACTGTTTCCTTGAATCGTTTTAACCAAAGGTGGCCATCTTCGATTTCCGAAGATTCAATATATGTTACAAATTTGCCTATTTCAAAATAATTCCTAATTATCTCAACTTCTTTTCGGCACTCATAAGGATAAGCCCAGACACTTCGTTGAACCATTATAAAACCAAGGTCCTTTAACTCTCTAATAAAAGCTAAGCGATTCTTGCTTTTGTCGTTGGGGACGTCAAATATAACAATCCTCCATTTCCCATCCCAAATGGAATTTTTTCGAAGTTTTAGATTCGTGACATCGACAAAATCCGCAATTTTCCGACCCTCGTCAGTAATCTTTAAACCAACACTATTAATATCGCGGGTTATTATCTGAACTTGTCGCTTTTTCTTAAGATACCGTAAGGTTTGATTGATCTTGTTCCATTCTTTTCTTTTATTCTTGCCGGACAATTCTTTTATCGCACCTTCTACCAAACGCAAACCAAAATTTGGACTCGTAGCGCATAATAAAACAATACCGGTAACTTTGAGCGTGGATAATAATTTCGTGGCGAATGAGTTTTTCTTAAACCTATTAATGATTCGGTTCGTTCCATTACGAACATATGTTCATAATGGAACGAAAACTATTTTATCATTTTCAAGAAATCGGGTTCGGAGATGACTTTCACTCCGAGTTTCTTTGCTTTGTCGTATTTCGAGCCGGGTTCATTTCCGGCGACGACATAGCTGGTTTCTTTCGAAACCGATGACGAAGCGTCGCCGCCGTTTTCGCGGGTCATTTCTTCCGCCTGTTCGCGGCTCATGGTTTCCAGCGAACCGGTAAAAACGAATGTCAGGCCTTCGAGTTTTTTTGATTTTTGGGTGGATTCCTGTTTCAAAATGTGAACGCTGACATTTTTGAATTTTTCCAAAAGTTTCTGATTGTAATTTTGCCGGAACCAATCATAAATGCTTTTGGCGACAATTTCGCCGATATCTCGGATAATATTCAACTCTTCAAGTTCGGCTTGGCCTACTTTTTCCAGCGTTCCGAACCGCCGCGCCAAGTCCACCGCCGTTTCCGAACCGACATGGGGAATGCCAAGAGCGAAAATGAATCGGTCAAGCGGAATTTCTTTTCTGGATTGGATCGACGAAATGACATTGTCGGCGGATTTGTCGGCAAAACGTTCCAGATTCAGCAAGTCGTCTTTTTTCAAGACATACAGATCGGCGGCGTCTTTGATAAGACCCGTGTCCATCAGCTGGTCAATGATCTTCGGGCCGACGCGGTCAATATCCACGGCCGCTCTGGAGACAAAATGATAGATCGCCTCGCGCTTGATGGCGGGGCAGTTTTTGTTGACGCATTTGTAGGCGGCTTCACCCTCGGATCGTTCGACAGGCTCACGACAAACCGGGCATTTTGCCGGAAAATGAAAATTTTTCTCCTTGCCGGTTCGAAGTTCGACAAGTGATTTTTTGATATCGGGAATGACATCGCCGGCCCGGCCGACCACTACCGTGTCCCCTATTTTCACATTCAGGCGTTTGATCTCATCTTCATTGTGAAGCGTCGCCCGCGAGACCGTCGTGCCGCCGATCTCAACCGGTTCAAGCACCGCCACCGGCGTCAAAATTCCCGTCCGGCCAACGCTGACAATGATGTCCTTCAATTTTGTCGTGGATTCTTTGGGCGAGAATTTATAGGCGATGCCGCCGCGGGGCGCTTTGCCGACGACACCGAGTTTTCGGAACATTTGGTTGTTGTTGACGATGACCACAATGCCGTCAATTTCGTAATCTAGGTCAACACGATGTTTCTCCCAGTGATCGCGGAATTTTTGGACTTCGTCCATGTTTTTGCAAAATTTGCAATGAGGATTGGTTTTGAATCCGAGTTGGTGGAGAATTTTGTGCTCGTCCTCGTGAACCTTTTGGCCGAGATCGGTGATAAGAGAATAGGCATTGGAATCAAGTTTCCGGCCGGCCATGACGGCGGGATCGAGCTGGCGGATGGAACCGGCGGCAAGATTGCGCGGATTGGCATAGACCGGCAAATCCAATTTTTTCTGTTCTTTATTTATCCGAGCGAATTCTTTTTTCGTGACCAGAGCTTCGCCGCGGACGACGAGAGTAGTTGGTAGTGAGTAGTTTGTAGTTTGTAGTGAAAGCGGAACGGCTTCGATCGTTCTCAGATTTTGGGTCACGTTTTCACCGATCGTCCCATCACCCCGTGTTGCTCCGGTCGTAAAAATTCCGTCTTTATATATCATTTCAATCGCCAGCCCGTCGAGTTTGAGTTCGCAATAAAATCCGCCGTCAACGGCGCGTGAGTCGATCCTTTTCAATCTTTCGAGCCATTCCTCCATGTCCTCACGGCTGAAAGCGTCGTTGAATGAAAGCATCCTCGCCGGATGGGCGAATTTCTCAAATTTTTCCAGCGGTTTTCCGCCGACGCGCTGGGTCGGCGAATCCGGCGTGACCAGATCGGGAAATTCCTGCTCCAGATCGAAAAGTTCTTTTTTAAGCGAGTCCTCGACCGATTCTTCAACCAATTCTTTATTCAAGACCAACCGGCTGTAGCGGTATTTGTTGATGAGGACTTTCAATTTTTCGATCCTGGTTTTGGCTTCAGATTTGGTCATGGATATATGCCAAATCTATCACATTCAGCGGCAAAAAAGAAGCCCCTTGGGACTTCTTTTTGAAAATATATTTGTCGCGGCAACCGGCTACTTCGCAGGCGGAACTTCTATCCAGGAAGGAACGGGAACATTGCCGACATTGACAAAGATGTCTTTGGGCGTGCAAACGGCGTTGCAAGTACCCGAGCTGCAGGCGTAGGTCCCTTTACTGGCAACTAACGACACGGACCAAAGTCCGGCTGTCGGGAATGAGAATGTCGGAGTAGCGGAAGTGAAAGTCGTCGCCGGAGCTCCGGTGGAAAGATTCGCGAAAGTCCAGAGCTGGGAGGGCGTGCCGCCGGAATAATAATTTGTTTTATCTGTGAACTGGGTCGAGGTATTGGCGTGGGTAATATTTGCCGGCGTCGGAGTGAAATCAGCCGGACCCGGATAGTGATAGGGCGGCGTTGTCCACGAGACAACCGACGACCAAGGACTGGCGGCGTTATGTGAATCCCAGACCTTAACCTTGGCGCTGTATGTAGTTGCCGGGGCTAATTTAGATGGATCAATGGAATATGAGTTGCCGCTACTCATAACTTTGCCAGTGTCGAAAGAAAAACCAGAAGCTAATATGTTTACATCATAGGCGCTTTGGGGATCAGTCCCAACTGGATTATTGTCCGTGTCAGAATATGTCCAGTTCACACTCGCCGCCAGACCGGCGCAATAATCAACACTGCCCGGCGCGGCGACACTTGAAGGAGTGTTGGGATTGCTGTTGCCCGGAGGAGGAGTCGGGGTTGCCAGAGTATTGAATGTGGCAGTGACACTATTGTCCGGCGAGCCGGGATACAAATAACCATTGGCATCGCCAGCCGGGGTAACAGCGCAACCGCCGGTGCCCGAACAACCGCTGCCAGACCAGCCGGCAAAAGTAGAGCCGGTGGCGGGAGAGGCATGAAGCTGAGTTGTGACATCTGCTGCTAGGACATAGACGCTAGATCTATTGACCTGCCTAGTGCCAGCGTTACAGTCCGACCATGATGTATCAGACCCACAAGTTAAGGTATCAAATATGCTATCATCCCAATTGAGCTGGACAGTGCCATCGCCAGAGCCGTTTTTATAAACATGAAGTTTCCAAAAAGTATCGTTAATCGTGATGTCGGCTTCGGCAATACTTGACCAGGTTCCACCATTCTCCTGAACTCGAACATAGACGCCCTTAATGCCGGGTGTAGCGAAAGACCACTTCATTCTTTTATAGACAGCGTTCCACGGAATGCCGAAGCCGTTGTTACTGATCGTCCAATCATAGACATTCGTCCATGAACTGTCGCAAGAATGGTCGCCCGGCGTGTCATCGGAACAAAATTTCACATTAGTAATATGTTGCCCTGTGTCGGCAGACGCATCGACGTAGAGATTAACATAGCTGTTAACAATGGCGACATTGATGACGTTTTGGTCATCGTCTTTGATGGTAAGATTGGCGGCTAGGACGCTTGATGGCAACCTAACATCAACCGTGGCGGTGGCGTTAGCTGTGCCATCTGAGCCGGTGCAGGTTATGTAATAAGTTGTAGTGCCAGTCAGGGAACCGGTGAAAACGCTCCCGGAGTCGCCGGTTGACCAATTGCCGGCTGGCAGATTAGTTGAGGTGCAAGAGGTAGCATTGGTCGGAACCCAGGTCAGAGTAGAAGAGTGGCCGTAGTCAACAGTATCGGGGTCTGCGGTCAGAGAAACAGAAACTGCGCCAGAAGGCGGCGGCGGGCTAGAAGGCGGCGGCCCGATAGATAAGACATTTGAATTGTCCAAAGGACAATTTGTTTTGCCGCTGGGATCGGTCCAGCCGGTGCCGCTGATACTGGCGCTACCGACTTTGTTGCCAGTAACTACGCCGCTTGTTGGACCAACGGAAGCGACAGTGGCATCACTAGAAATGAAAGCGCCACTACCGCTCCAGCCGGATGGGATTGAAGCAGTAACAGAATCACCAACGGGAATGGAATAGCCCGAAAGTGAAACCGCGCCGGGGAGACAGCCAGATGGCGGCTGGCCGATGTTCACAGTCAAGAAAGCGGAAACGAAATTGCCTGAATCGGTTGCGTAGTCGTCATTGGAAACACCCTTGACTCGAATCTCGTAAATCGTGGTAGAGGCGGGAGCGTTGAAAATGCAATGGCCATTCAAGCCATAACAAATACCGGAAAGGTCGGTATAACCGGTTGTTGAGGGAACAACGGTAGGAGTCGTAGTATTAAGGTTTCCGCTAGAGATTACGATATTAAGTTGCTGGCCGGAAGTTGCCGAAATTGTTTCGTAAAGTTTGCCGTTTATCTTAATGTATGGATCGGGGATGTTGTAGATAATCGAGTGAGAAGCGGTTTGGGAACCAAGGCAGCCACCCACAGTTTCACAAGTTTCAGTAATCACAGCAACAGGATTATCTCCGCGATGCAAACCAGCAATGTCGTTATCGCTGAAACTCCCATCATACCACCCGGCTCTCCATACATCTTTAGCTAGGGGCACACCGCCATCACCTAATAGACCATCGTGTAAATTTACCGTGGCGTCAGCAATATTAATCAGAATATTTTTAATTTTATCAAGCCAACTGTAATTATTATTTTGATCTGAAGCATCTTTAAATTCAAATCTTGAAGCTAAGTGACCGTATTTTCCATAACTATAATTTAACAAGCTTCCAGCATCTCCATCATTTGTTACCGAAACGGAATTATTTCCTAAATCCTTAGTCGGATAACTGAAATAAGACATAATTGAGCTAAGATCCACCTTCGGTTTCGGATTAGAAGTGGCGCGAAAAACCGCTGTTACACTTCTTGATATCGACATGGGCATATTACATGTTGTGGTTGTCGAGCCGTTACAATCACCAGTATTAGGAACTCCGCTCCAATGGTCAAAAGCATATCCGGTATTAGGGGTAGCGGTTAAAGTAACACTTTCGGCAGTTGAGTAGCCGGTGCCATTACCCCAGCCACTAATAAGTTCGGAATCTTCATCTGTACAATTACTCGGACAATGTATATCGTGGCCTCCGGTTACAGTCCCGCCTCCCGCCGGACTGATTGCTACGACAAGTGAGTTGCCCATTATGGTAAAGCCAAAACCGTCGCACGGACCGTTATATGTATCAATCTGACACATTCCTCCGCCAACATTAACGACGCTATCAAATGAGACGGGATAATTTCCGGGCGGGACATCTCTTTGAACCGAGATATAAATCCAATCCGGGGAATCAACAGAGCCCTTTAGGCTGTGCGTAACATTAATATTGACACCCGGGACATAGGTTCGATCCGAAGGTGTTATCGAAATAATCCCCGAGTTTCCACACAACGGTGGTTGATACGAATAATCAACAGAGCCAATTTTCGCTCGGTAACCGTCAGCCGCAAAAGGCGCGGTTTGGGTGCCGTCACCATATAAAAAGGTTGGATGAACGTTATTTATCGAGCAGGTCCTAGCTTGAGCATCGGAAAAAGATAAAAAGATGACAACAAAAGACAAAACCAAAACCGAAATCAAAACTACTCCTTGTCTTCTATAAGAAATTGCCCCGCTTCTCATTGTCTCAATTATACCAATCCCGGAAATTGTGAACAACATCATTTATCAACTTTTTGAAAATAACCAGGGCTTCTCTAAATTATTCCCCGAGGCGGTGAAGATGTTTATTGCCTTAATTATACATGGAAAAACTTCGGAAACCCATAGTGGCAGTTGAAGTGGTAATGTTTTTTATTATTCTAAATATTCTAATATATTTTGACAAAAATGCAATATTCTAGTATCTTTATAATTGTTCGTTTACAACACAATAAAAAACATTTTTGCTATTATTCGGAGGTATTTATGGCTGAAAAGTTGCAAAACGTCGTACCAAATCGAGTATGGTTGTCACTAACTGGGATTTGCGACAACGATTGTTTGTGGTGTTTGCGTAAGGGGTCGGAAATAGCAACTTTTTTGAATCGCGATTTTATTGTCAGGGTTGCAAAAACCTTGTCCGAATGCGGGACGAAATCCTGCGTAATTACGGGCGGCGAACCGACTCTTCATCCAGAATTTTCTTCAATTGCAGATGACTTGTGTAGTTTTTTTCAGTTCTGTAATTTAATTACCAACGGGAGATCGTTTTCAAATGGCATTCCCTTGTCAGTAATAAAAAACATCCCTCATCTCAGTATTTCTGTTTCTATGCACGGAACCAATCGGGAGCACTATTTTGCAAACACGGGCGCATCGGAAGGATTTGATGAAATGTGCCAGGGATTGAAAAATCTGCGTGATCGAAATATTGGTTTTTCGGTCAATGTCGTTCTATGTCCGGAAAATCTGGGCAATGTTGGAGATTGCATCGCTTTGGCAAAAAAGTTCGAAGCAAAATCGCTTTGCTTCACTTTCGGTCTTCCTTCCTTGGATGATACCAGGCAATATAAAACCGATCCGGTCTTGATTGCTGATGCGATCCCAGACATTTTTCGACTTTGTAAAAAATTGGAGCAGAAATGCTGTTTCGTCATTAGCTTACCGTGGTGCCTTATAGAGGAAATGACATTGAGAGAAATAATGGCGGAAAAGTCATTGATGTTTAACTGCCCGGTTTTTACGGGCAACGCGGTAACAATTAAGGAGAACCGTGCGATTTCTTTGTGCACTCACACGACGGGATTTGAGCTTGTTTGTCCATCCGAAATTGATTCTGTGATTTCCAGCTCACAATCATTCATTGATTTTTGGAGTGGCTCTGAAATGAGCCGTCTTAGAAGAACGATTGATGTTTTTCGTCATCGAAAGTGCACAAATTGTGATTATAGGTGGTGGTGTCGTGGAGGTTGTCCACTGTGGTGGAATAGTTTTGACTTTTCTGGTATGATCTCGAATAAGGAAGGAGATCCTTAGTTATGGTCAAAAACAGGGGTAATCGTGGTATGCAGGAATTGAAGTTGCTCTTCGTAAATTTGGCCGGGGATCATCTGAAGAAAGATTCGAAAGATAGCACCCAGCCGTCTTCTGTCCTGCAAAACCGGTTCGGCATTAACTGTTGTGATGTCGTGACTGGCGACTGCACTACCGGGCAATGCGTTTAACCAGACGCGGTTGCGCTGTTCTCTCCAAAAGGGGTTAGTATAAGCATAGCTTATGCTAACCCCTAATTTTTTATGAACAAACAGATTGAAATCAAAATCAAATTCTCTCTCAAGTTTGAAGTGGAGAGAGTTTTAGATACATTAAAAAAGTTAAAATGGTATCGAGAGAGAGGGTATAACATTAGTCTACCTGCCAGAATTTCTGAGATAGTCATGGATGGTTATGAAGATGTTAATTTGGACACCATCACTGACAAATTGGAAGACGAATTTGATCGAAACGAATACCAAAAATTGACTAATTCGATTTATGCAGAATGGGGCAAGATCTCAGATATTCTTGAAAACAATATAGAAAAAAACGGTCTAACGACAGGATTTGGATTATATAAAATTATTCTTACAAAATATGGAGTCGGCGGGAGTTACGATCCTCCCAGCACAATAATTATCAATGTCAATAATAGACAACCAAACGAAATTTGCAGAACCATTATTCACGAAATTTTACACCTAAATATCGAATCTTTAATAGTTAAATATCATATTGGTCACTGGGAAAAAGAAAGGATTGTTGACCTAATATTCTCGAAAATCATGCCGGAAATAAGTAAAATGCAGAAACTTCCCCAAGGGTTTAATATCGAAAAAATTGACGAGATCTTCAACTCAAACTTTCCAAATCTAGAGGAAATACTCAAAAAAACCTCCAAATCTTAGAAAAAATCAAGGGAATTTATGGCAAAAAGGAAACTGGTGTTTCCCGATAAGATATTTCCAAATTGCCCCCGAGACGGCGAAGATATTTGTCGTTTTTATTATATCTTAAAAAATTAGATAAATCTATAATTAATGTTTGGTTGGACGACTCGAGAGTCGGAGAATTACATCAAAATTATCATCTTTTGACGTCTTATTCCGTTTCTCAAAACCGCACGAAACACAGCGATGGAGGATAGTATATTCCCCACTCTTGAGCTCAATGCCCACGGGTTCCATAAACCCTTGGCATATTGCCTGGCGGTCGCTAGGATTTATATCAACATGCTTACTCCATAGGCATTGCGGGCAGTGATTAGTGTAGCCGTTTCCAAGCACAGTAAAAACACACTTTCCACGGGTAAATTCTTCTATTGTTCGCTGGAATTTCTTAGTCATTTTTCCTCTTTTCTTTTGTCTTTGGTTGTCAAAAAACAACCTAGATGATGTCGTTGGTATAATAGGTCATTAACATAGGAATGTCAATGTTTCATTTAGTTAAAAATTCCAAAAAAAATCCCCGACTGAGAGTTCGGTGTGAGCTCACCAATCGGGATTGGAAAGGTTATTTGACAACGAAAGCCGCTCCGCCGCCCATATTGAAAAAACCGGGAGCGGTGTAGGACTTCAGCGAAAGAACGGCAATTGGTGTGTCAGAAGAAATCCTTAACTGGCCGGATGTCAGCATATTGCCCAGTCCATCCAATGGTAAATTTGGAAAAAGCTGGGATACAAACTCACTCAACTGATAGGCGGCATTAAGTGTCAGTTGCTTTGACCCTTTCAGTTGGCCAACATCATTAAAAATCTGGAATGACAAGTTGGCTAGTTGGTCAGAAGGATTAACTATGGCAATACCCGAATCAATTCCGCCGGTTGTCACTGATGCCGGAATGATAAAAGAAGTGTCAAGCTCAACAACGGGAGCATCAGCAACGATTTTTGGAAACCCGAGATTGTCTCGTCGCTGAAAGACAACGGAAATCAGGGTGTCGTATTGCCACCCAGACGCCACTGAAAAAGTTTGTCCCACCTGAAAACGCGTCCAGCCGCTACGTATGTTAGTATTTGGGCATCCGCCAAATTGATTATCTTGGCAATAGGAATATGTCAGAGTAATACTCCCCCCGGGTACAATACTGCCCCCCGACTCAGTAGCCTCAAAACTGCTACCGTTGACGCCTGAAATCCTCAGTTGCATTTTCTTCCCGGACGAATCGAAATGCCAGGCATAAAAACTACCAGGAACACCGGGTCGCACGGTAAATGTCATAACTGTTAAATATTCGTAAGTATTTGGATTCCCGGCCGGTCCATCTAATCCTACAACTTGAGTAGGAAGATACACATAGATCTGCCGGGTATCCCCGTCTTTCTGGCCGAAAACGGCCTGCGGAAACAGGGTAATAAGCGCCAGCCCCGCCAAAATCATCAAAAATAATCTTAGGCCTTTCATAGCCCCTCCTTCCGACGAATCTTGAACCCGTCTGATGTCAAATAAATATTGCGTTGTTAAGGTTCTGGTAACTAACCAAAAACCCCACTTTCACTACTCTGTCAATATACTACTCCTAAATGAAGAAGTCAAGAAGATATGAAAGATAAGTGCATAATTAAATTTATCAAATAAAAAAGGGATCAAACATGATCCCCGGAAATAGCAACGAAAATCTTTTCCTTGAACATACGGTTGAGAAACTTGGTGATGTTTACGGAAGATAAAGAACGATTTATCTCTGCGGTCAAAAAATCAACTTCATAAATTTGCCTTTTATCTAGCCTACCAACGAAATCCATCACTGGAGATTCCACTAAACCAGATGACTTATCCCCCACAAAAAACACTCCTCCAAAGGATTCATTCCGCACCCGTAAGCTTGGGTTTATCCTGCAGAATTTTGGTAGCTCATCTTTTTTCGCAAGTTTTCTTCTGTGTAAAATGGCAAGTTGTTCTGTCGCATATTCGACATTTGCCGGTTCAGCAAAGGGATCGATTTCATTTATACCTCCCCCGAGCGTTTTTGCTTCCATCCTGCACCCGCCACCACAATAGTTAACGATTCTGCATGACTTGCATATGTCTGGTAGCAACGATTGATGACGCCATTCCGTCATTCTGGACCAAACTTCACGGATATTTTCCTTGAATATATTTCCATAAACCTTATCCAAATGGGAACAGGGTCTGGCTTCTCCGGTCGGACCTATGGTCATGCTAGTTATTCCGGCCAAACATTTGCGACCCAGAAAAGAACTGTATCGTAGTAATTCTTTCATGCCACAAAGCGGGTAGCACTCCAAAAAACCCGTACGCAAACCCATCCGTTCTTGAATAGCGTGGAGTTCTTTTAAGTAACCTGTAAACTGTTCTCTTGTTAAGCGTAGCTCGTTGAAATCAATACAGTTACTGGGACAAGCCGCCCTAGTAATGAAGAATTTCTTAAAACCGAGCGATTTAACAAGTATCGAAGTCGGGATTATGTCGTCAATATTCAAGGCGGAGACAACCATATTTGCGCTAATGGGGATGTTTGTGTTTTTCAATATTTTTATCCCATCAATTGTGCGGGAAAAAGAACCCCTGCTTTGGGTAATAGCGTCATGTTTTTTCTCGTCTGACCCCAATATCGAAATCAGGACATTCATAACGCCACTTTCCTGAAAATATTCGGCATCTGATTTTGTGAGTCCTGATAATGTCGAATTGATGCCGCAAGTCAATTTTCGGGCTTCCACGCCTTTGAGGAAACTAAAAAGAACTGGTTTATTGGCAAGTGGTTCGCCACCGGTTATGACTAAGTGAAATATTTTTGCTTCTGCTAATTTATCCAGCGTCTGGTCAACCATTTTGGCTGGAAAATTATTGAACTTGCCAGTATTAAATGTCCGCCAATAATTGTAGCAATGTCTACATTTATTGGGACATTTTTCAGTCAACTCAACCTGTGTGATGAGCGGAGCGCTTAAAGTCCTGTACATACAAAACCTCTTTCTGGCTAGGATTTCGTTGTTAAAGTGCAGTTGCTATGCTATAATTTACTATACAATTATAATAAAGATTTGTAAATATTAAAGAAATGGGCGTATCCCCAACAATCAAAATTATTAACGACCCAATTAAAGATGCTGACGCCTTCGTTTCTTTTATTTGGCATAAATATTTTATTCAAAATCGAGAGAAGATCCTTAAAACATACCCGGAACTTACGGACATAATAAACAGTTCTGATGCGGAAAAAAAAGTGCGTGATTTTGTTGTTTCACTTCATCAAAGCAAGGGTAATCAATTAGAAGAGATAATCAAGTACAATCAAGAAATAATTAATAAAAAAAATAATGCGGCTTTTAAATTCTTGAGCGGATTTATGAACTATTCATGGTCTGATCCTATAGCATATAACGCGTATCTGTCTCTCCTGCCGTTTTCACCATTCAAGAAAGATTATTTTTTTTATTCTGTATTGGCAGAATTAAATAATAAAAATCCAGAAAACAAGTCGGTTCTTTCGACTGCAATTCATGAAATTTCTCATATTATTTTTTTAGAATATATCGAGAAAATGGGCTGGAAAATTGGGCAAAATGTTTCAAAGGATGTGGTTTATGTTTTACAGGAATCAATCACCTCAAGTATGTTTAAAAATCCAGAGTTATTAAGCCTTTTTAATATGCCTAAATCTCCCCGAGGCAATCCAGAGATTGTAGAGATACACATATCGGAGGGAGATAATAATATGACCCTGGTTGATTTTGTAGACAAAAATATTATTTTTAACAAAAATAATAACAATGATATGAATCAGATTATTAATAAATTAATAAAACTATTTGCTTCTATCGGCGACCAAATAAGCAAAAAAATCGAGATGTGGCATAAATTTGGCTACAAAACATTAAGAGATCAGGAGCTTCTAAAAAAATTTAGACAACCCATCGTCATTGAATAAAAAAGAAGAGGCGCCAAGAAGTGGCGTCTCGGGGACATTGGCTACAAACGGGGCAAACTGTCAGTCGCTTTTGTCGCAGTCGCATTCCTCACAGTTGTAATCGCAATCTTGGCAATCGCAATTGGTATCGCAGGCGATATCATCGCAATCACAAGTCGGTTGCATTTCGATGCCGGAAAGTGTGCCCTGCTCTGGCTCTCTAATGTCCAAGGTCAGAAAACCAGACATAAAAGACATAAAAACACCTCCATGGAAGTACTTTCTGGATTTTACAACTATATACAGTTTAGTGTCAACTACAAGGCTCGGAAGAGCAACTTATTATTTTCCGGGGACGAAATCGATTTCGATGACGGTTTTTTTGATGGAGTTGTCGTTGATTATTGAGCCAACGCCAATTCTGCGATTCTTTTTTTTATTTTATCCCAAGATATGTCTTTTATCATTTTGGGCTCTCCCCCTTTTTCGGCATCGTCAAAATAGACCAAGCTTTTCAGTATATGAATTCTATTTTGTTTAAGTAACCCGAATTTTTTATCATATAACTCAAGCGCTTCTTCCAGCGTCAATGTTTTCTCCTCTTCTATTAAAAAAAATAAGTCAATAAAATCTCTTTTCGTCCCCCTGTCCGATATGGCCGCTATTTTCATGGGGGCGATATCTTTTATGTCTGCGATTTTAACTCCCATGAAATCGTGAGTTTTGAAAAGAAGAGGATAATTGTAAAAAAACAAACTGAAACGGGTTTCTCCAATATATCCCAAAATGGTTCCCCATTCCATCCTATCCAATTTAAAATCAGGAATTGTTTTTTGCATCCGTTGAACTAGAATATTTTCGTCAAATTCTTCCGGAGTGAAAAAATCAAAATCAACAGAAATCCTGTGTCCTATTTGTAGGGCTAGAGCTGTGCCGCCGGCCAGATAAGCGCCATTCAGTAATCCGCTCTTGCCTAATATGGCCAATGACTTTTTTGCATCTGCTGGTAAGACCTGTTCAAACATGAAATTTTATCTTTAGGTATATTTAAAATCAAAGACCAATAGTTAGCGCTTTTTTTCGAAAAACCCTTTCTTTCCAGCAATGTTTGCTTTATTTGCTCTTTGCTGAAATTATCCAGCATCCAACTCGTTGCGGTTTCGTCTCCGTATTCTAATATTCTTTCAACGATAAAAAGCGAATGTGTGTTGGCATCGAGACCGTTAAAATCAACATCCCAAAAGTATTTTTTTAGGAAATCGGGTATTTTCATATTTCTATTTCTATTATAGCACAAAAACAAATAGAATCCAACCGCAAAATGGATGGAAGGTTGTCTTAATTAATTTGCCAAACTCCTCGGCAGTTTGATAAAGAATTTGCCGCTTTTGCTTTTTTACTCAATGAAAAAAGTGGCCTAAATCCACTTTATAATTTATAAACAGGGATGTCTCTATTTCGTTGACGGAACGAAATCGATTTCGATGACGGTTTTTTTGATGGAGTTGTCGTTGCGGATGTTAACGCTCAACACTCCGCCGTGGCCGGTGGCAACTAGAGCCATCAGACCGGCAGGTGCGCCCGAATCAAGTTTGGAAACGATTTTCCAAGCCGTGGATTTCTGGAATTGATTATAGAAAAAAGTGTAATTGTCGCTGACCGCTTTTGTGCTCGTAAACATCTTGGTCAGCTGGACTTGGCCGGTGGGACTGGTGTATTTGAGATTGTCCGTCAAAATGGCGCTGGCCGGGAATGTAATATCGGTCGGGAATCCGGTCAGAACGGTTTTCAAACCCTCATGAATAATGTTGACTGTCGGTCTGGCCGTCGCTGTCGGCGTTGGCGTTGGTATGGTAACCAGTCCTTTCGGATTGCGCCAAATTACAATTAATCCAACAATCAAAATGACCGCGGCTAAAATCACCGTTAAAATATTTCTCCAGTTTTCTTCAACTTCCTTCACCGCCCAATTTTTTGGATGATTTTCGTTAGTTTCCATGTTTAATTTTTCATTTCCTGGTAGTTATATTTTATCACACCCGCAGTTTTTGGCATTGCTAGGTGTTCATAACTCCCCCCGTTAGAAGCAAGAAGCGCACGGGCTTCTGCCGGCTCAAATCTGTGAACCGGACTTCTAACGGGGCTAGTATGAGATCTCGATGGCTCGGGAAACATTCCGGAAAGAACCTACCGATCTAATGTTGCCGGAAGCGCAAGTATCGCCGGTATCAAAGGTCGCGCCGTTATCCAGAACCGGCGGGTCCGGAACCGGAGTCGGCGATGTTCTCAGGTACAGGCAGTATTCAACACCGCTCTCGGCGGCGTAATAGGCGCTGACCGAGTACCTCGTTTCAGCCGACAGTTTGAGCTTGATGGCAAAAATATTCGACAAAACCAAAATGATCGAGAGCAAAATGCCGATCATTAATATCGTGAACAAAAGGGCGACGCCGGAGTCCGATCTTTTTTTGGATGGGTTATTTATGCTCATGGATTTGTTTCCAGATTTCTCGTGGAAATCGTGGTTTGAACATCAACGACCGCTTGCTGGTCACTGGAGTTCTTGGTTGAAACGGACGAAATTATAGTTACCCTCTGCTGGATCTGGTCGCCGACTTCAACGCCCATTTTGCAAAATTTGAAGCCGGTCAATTGAACCGAATCGGAATTCAGCATCGTCGTGGTCGTTGCGTTGGTTGTCTGATTTTTCACGGTCCGGTAAAGATTGCCGTTATCCCATTGGTAAGTAACCAAGCCGTTGATCGGATGCTCGATGTTCAAAGTCGTCGAATACGTTCCCGGGCAATTGTCGTTGCCGACATCGAGGATTGTGCTCATCCTGATCTCTTTGGCCATGGACTCGAAGATAAAGTTGGAGTTCTCGATCGCCTGCTGGATGTTCATGGCTCTTCTTTGGGAGTTCAGGAACAAACTGAAAGCGCCGCCGATGATAGTCAAGATTATCGAGAAAATAAGTGTGGAAACTATGGCCTCGATCAATGTAAACCCCGTTAGAGAGTCCTTTTTAAAATTACAAAATCGTCCGTTAAAAAATTTCTTGATTGAGCTTGCACTCTCTAACGGGGTAAAGCCCTTTTGAAATGGTTTTTTCATTTTTGGTACCAGTTGAATAAATGATCTTCGGCGGATAATTTTTTATCCAGTCCCCTTTCGGTCCAGGTGACATCAACTCTTACAATAATCTCAACTCCCGGATCTGTGGTTTCATCAATAGTAATCGCCCTTTTGAAAAGAGTGTCACCGCCACCATCATATGAGAAGACGCCGTTCGAATCTTTCTCCAGATATTCATCGGCAAACTCCGCCGGCAAAAGCGTGGTTCCATCCCACTCAACGGCAAAGGTACCATCGCCTACTGGTCCGCCTAAACCTCCCAGCGAACCAAATTCCCGTCCGGCAAGCCAATCGCTATCCCTGAAATTTCTCACCAATTCCACTCCTTCCTGAGCCAGCATGCTGGCGGTGTAATTGTTTTTTGAGGCGGTGGCGCTGGCCATGTCAACGGACAAAATTCCATAAATAGCGGCCAGGGCCAAACCCAAAATAAAAATGGTGACGATGATCTCAACCATGGTGAACCCCGTTAGAGAGTCCTTTTTGAAATTGCGAAACCGCACGCTAAAATATTGTCCTAATGATTTTGCACTCTCTAACGGGGTGAACCCCTTTTCTTTTGATCTTTCCATCTGGGTCATTGCGAATCGGTTATGTCTATTTTTCCAGACGCATAAACGGTTATGGTGCTCGAAGACAGATCGCTTGGATCGTTGGAGCGAACTATCAATATGGTCTCGGAGGGCTCAATATTGCCGGCGACGGTTTTCTCGTTGTTTATGTATGTCGTCGGGTCGGGCGGTTCGAAATAAATGTCGCTGTTGTCCCAACCGGAGGTCGTTTGGATGGCAAAATTCGGATTACCGACGATCTTGGTATCCAGAACCTGGTCGTTGCCGGCGCCAAATTTCCGGTCGTCGGTTTTTGAACATAACACCGGATCCGGTTGGCGCGTAAAGGTCAGATAGCTCTGGGAATTGACAAAATGAATGCCGTAGCCGCAAACGATCGTCCCGGTCGCTGAAATTCCGGCTAAAGCCCGGGCCTGGAGTTCTCTGATGTCGGCGACAATGACCGAAGCCACCTGATGGCGGCTGGTGGTATTGGTGGACGATGACCGGAAATTAAAAACCATCAACGTCGAGAGGATGACTATAATAGTCGTGACAACGAGTATTTCAACTAATGAGAACCCCTCGCTTGAAAACGACCAGCCGAAAAGCGGCGTTTTTTTTAAAATCGCTTTCAAGTGAGGGGCAAGCCCTGTTAGAGAGTCCTTTTGATAATTGAAAAATTGTGAACAAAAAAAACGCCCGAATAATTTTGCACTCTCTAACAGGGCAAGCCCCGAATTATTATTGATATTTTGCCTCAATTAAGTCGCCTTTGTTTATTTTTTGCAGGTCAATGTCTCCGATATTTATGGGATTGCCGTTGAGGTAAAAATACCATTGGCCGCCAAGATCATTGATCTTGTCGCCGATCTTGTAAAGCTGGATCTTGCCGGACTTTTCGACGGAATAGCGGAAATCAAAATTTCCGGCCAAAGAAGAAGCGTAGAGCGCCTGCAAAACCGACATGTTGTCAGTAACATCGCCTTCAAATATCCGTTTTTGGGTCTGGTCGAAATAAAGGACGAGGGCGGCTTGCTGGTTCTGAACCTGGCCCTTGTTAAAACTGGTCTTTATCAAACTAAAACCAACCCCAATAATGATCACTGCCACGGCTGCCAATATGACTTGTTTTGGCGAAATCTCCGTTTTCATCCCGTTAGAAGTCACTGTTGCATAGTTAATTACATAAGTTATACAACCTGCTAACAGTTAACTTTTTACATATAATTTTAATTCGCGAACCCGTTAGTCCCGTTAGAGAGTCCCGAATAGGTGGCATAAACCATTTTGTTTAAAACTTTTGATTGGTTTACGCTCTCTAACGGGATTAGGGTGACTTCTAACGGGATTCATTGTTTTTACTTAAAAATGTTTAAGATCAAATATATCGACCCCAACTTACTTATTATAACATTTCCAAAAAAGATATACACACTGGCCGAGAAACAGATAAAAGCGCCCAAGGGCAAGCGGGTTTTGAGATTGGCTTTCTTGAACAGTAAAAGTCCGAGGCCGATGATGGTTCCCAAAATAACCGCCATATACAAAACGACAACACTCGCCACCGCGCCGAAAACCAAGCCGACGAGAAACATCAACTTGCCGTCGCCAAAGCCGAGCCACTTCCCTTTCGACAAAAACCAGACAGCCGAAAAAAACAACAAGTAGATCAAAGCCGTCAAAAGATGTTCAACGGAAATTGAATTGAATGTTTTGAATCCGGCGAGAGCGATGACAATACCAGCAAGAATCACGGAGTCGGGTAAGATTAACTCTTTGATATCGGTCATGAACAGGATCAGAAAGATCTCGAGGATGGCGACATTGGCCAGCCAGAGACCGACACCGAAATTGCCGAAAACCATGAACGATAAAAGAAAGATCAAACCGGAATAGAACTCAACCCAGAAATATGACCAGCTGATCTTCGCGCCGCAGTTCCGGCACTTGCCGTTCAGGACCAAAAAACTTAAAAGCGGAATGAGATCATACCACTCGATGAAAGCGTGGCAATGAGGACACTTGGAACGATCGGTCACGAAGTTCTCGCCCCGCGGGATCCGATATATCAAAACATTGACAAAACTGCCAAAGACCAAACCGAAGATGAATGTTAACAAATATGTCATGGTCATCTTCAATCATTATAGAACAAAGTCGGCGGATGCAAAACAAAATCCGCCGGTGAGGCGGATTTTGTTTTGAAGTTTAGGATTTACCTCTGGCCAGAATCATAGACACAATCGGCGGTTCCAGCAGCGATAGCTCCGGGACCTGTCGTGGCCGCTGTGGAACAAAGTTCATGTGCGGCATTACTATTAACTTTTACACCATTGGACCAACCCGTTGAGTCAATCTTGGTATCGCCGGAAAACGCCGAAGCGTTACTTTGCTCTAAATTTGTCCAAATCTGAAACTGTAATATCTTGGTTCCACTTACATTCCACGCATACGGATAATTAACTGCTGCGTCTAGGGGATCAACCGGTAACTTTAAGGAGGACATGTATTTGATCATTTTTGTATTCGTTGCGACGTCGGTGTAGATATCGGCTGACGGGTAATTTCCGCTATTGTCATCAAAATACAGTTCGATAGCTGTCCGGACCTGGTTAACATCCGCGATACGTTTGGCATCGCGTGCCTTGGCGCGCGCTACTCCCAATTGCAACAAAAGCAAGGTGGCCAAAATACCAATGATGGCAATAACCACCAGCAACTCGACCAATGTGAACCCGCGGAAATCTTTCAAAGATTTCCTAAATGGAATCGTCACTTTGAAATCAGCGGTAGGCGGATAACATTGGCGTTTAGCTTTTTGCTCAACGCAAACGATCGCTACGCTTTATTAACTAACTTAATTATACAATCTTTGGTGCACGTCAACAAAATAAGATATCAACAGCTTCACCCCCGCACCCAATGAGCATTTGCAAGTCATTCTGTTCTGCTTAACTGTCCATATTATTGTTCGCATAGCATTATGTTTGCAAATGGGACTGGTTTGTTGGGACTTGTGGAATGCAGAACTTATGCTTGTTGGGTGTGGGGGCTAGCCCGATGTGCTTATCGTGTTGTATATCGGCAATAAGATCGCCGCCACCAAAATACCCACCGCCAGGCCCAGGAATAGGATCAAAACCGGTTCGATCAGGGTGGTGAGATTCTGGACGGAGTTCTCGGTCTCCGATTTATAGAATTTGGTGACATTGTCAAGCATGGTATCGGTCCGGCCGGTTCTCTCGCCGATAGACAACATCGAAGTGACCAGAGGCGGAAATTCTTTGTATTTCTGGAAAACCTCGGAGATGGTGCCGCCGTTTTGGACATTGGTCCGAGCTTCGAGAATTATGCCCTTATAAGTATCATTGTTGACGACCTCGGAGGTGATGCCCAAGCCGTCGAGGATCGGCACGCCGGATTTGATCAGGGTGGAAAGCGCTTCGCCTAGTCGGGCGATATAAAAATTCCTGATGATCTTGCCGAACTGGGGTATCCGGAGCTTGAATTTGTCCCACATAGCCCGACCGGTCACGCTTCTAACATAGTAAGTGATGCCGATGGCCAAAGCCAAAAGGCCGACCACAAGGTACCAAAGATAATTATTCACAAAATCAGTGGCGGCCATCAGAATTCTGGTGGTCAGCGGCAGATCGGTGGCGCCTGAGTCCTTGAGAATTACCAAGAGGTTCGGCAAGACCGTGGTCATCATGATGATACTGACAAGAACAATGGCGCAGACCACGAATATCGGGTAAGTCATGGCGCCTTTTATCTTCGAGTTCAGGGCCGCGCTCTGTTCCAGATAATCGGCGAGATAAAGAAGGGTGGCATGGAGTTTGCCCGACACTTCCCCCGATCTTATCAAACTTATGTAGAACGAACCGAAGATCTTCTCGTGTTCGGCCAAGGACAAGGACAGCGACGCTCCTCCTTCGATCGAGTTGGCAATGGTCGAAACGATCTTTTTGAACGGCGGTTTTTCTATCTGCTCGGCCAAAGCGTGGAGACCCTCAACCACCGGCACATCGGCATCCACCAGGGTTGCCAGTTGTCGGGTGAACATGACAATGTCCTTCCGGTTCGGCCGATTAAATATTGCCATCAGGTCCATCGAGAAAAGCGGTTTGACCGAAGACCCCAAAGAAAGGATGATCAGTCCTTTGCGGTGAAGGATCGAGACCGCCTGATCTTCCGATGGCGCCTCGACTCTGCCTTCAACCAACGTTCCTTCCTGATTTTTCGCTTGATAATCGAATTCCACGGAAAAATTATTTTAGAAAATCAATTTTGTTCGCGAAGCAATGATCTCAGCTCGACCGGATTCAGGGAGAAAAATTCCGCTTGTTCGATGCCAACCTCTCCCCGCCTGACCAGGTCGGCCAATGATTTATTCAGCGAGATCATGCCGATATCGCCGCCGGTATCAATGGCCATGTTCAATTGCTGGGTTTTTCTTTCTCTTATCAAATTGCGGACGGCGGCATTGGCGATCATGACTTCCACCGCCGGGATAAGTCCTCCCTTCAGCCGAGGGATCAAACGCTGGGAAATGACGCCCGAAATGGTATTGGCCAGCTGGCTGATGATCTGGGCTTGCTGGTCGGGCGGAAACGAATCAACGATCCTTTCAATGGTTTGGGCGGCATTGTTGGTGTGGATGGAAGCGAAAACCAAATGGCCGGTTTCGGCCGCCGACACCGCCGCGCTCATGGTCGCAAAGTCGCGCATTTCGCCGACCATGATGACGTTGACATTTTCCCGGAAAGTAGAACGGAGGGCGTTGTCGAAAGAATGAGTGTCAAAATAAACTTCGCGCTGGTCAATAATGCTTCGCTCGGGGCTGAAAATGTATTCGATGGGGTCTTCAATGGTGACGATCTTTTCGGCCCTTTCTTTGTTTATCAGATCTATCATAGCGGCCAAAGTCGTGGATTTGCCGTGGCCGTTGGGGCCGACAACCAGCACGAAGCCCTGTGAAATTTTCGTGAATAACTTGATGCTCTCGGGCAGATTCAATTCCTCGATGGTCATGATACGCTCGGGAATAAAACGGAAAACCACCGAATAATTTCCGCGGGCGGTGTAAATATTCACCCGGCATCTGACCTTTTGATTCAACTCATAAGCAAAATCGATCTCTCTTTCTTTGAGAAATCTTTCTTTGTGCTCATCGTCAAGGATCGAAAAAGCGATGCCTTCGACGAGGCGCTTATCAAGAACCCTATGGTCATCCATCGGGATCAATCGGCCGTCAACACGGACGGTCGGATAATAACCGGTGGATAAGTGAAGGTCGGAACCGCCTTTTTCGGCCGCGATCTCCAAAAGTTCATCAACAATTTTTTTATAGTCCTCCATGGAACTAGTTTGTAGTTGGTAGTTAGTAGTTGGTAGTTTCTGTTTTATTTTCTACTCACTACTCACTACTCACTACTAACCATCCTCATTTCTTCGAATTTCCCGCTGGTGTTTTCACCGGCGCATCCAACTCATCATCCGCCGCTTCTTGAGCCACGGTCAAAAGCTCCTCGAGCGACGTGACGCCCCGCAGAACTTTTATTATACCATCTTGGAACATGGTAATCATCCCCTGTCGTTTCGCTTCCTCTCTCAACCTGGCTTCGGAAATATCGGTCAAGACGATATTTTCCAGTTCATCGGTCATGGCCAATGTCTCAAAAATCCCGATCCGGCCTTTGTAAGCCCGGTTGTTGCATTCGCGGCAACCGCTGGGGCTGGGTTTGAACAATTCAAAATCATTTTTGGGCAGATCCCTCCGGGCATCGGTCGGCATATCGGCGATCGCCCGCCTGATCATTTCGGCCTCGGAGTCCAAGGCCTTGACCTTCACCTTGCAGGCGTTGCAAAGTTTACGAGGTAATCTCTGGGCCAAAGCTAAGTTCATCGTCGGCGCGATCAAATATTTCTCAACGCCCATGTCAATGAGCCGAGGGATGACGCCGATGGTGTCGTTGGTATGCAAAGTTGACAGGACGACATGGCCGGTCAAAGCGGCCTGGACCGCTAATTGCGCCGTCTCGCCGTCGCGAATTTCGCCGACCATGATGACATCGGGGTCTTGGCGTAAAATGTGGCGCAAACCGCTGGCGAAAGTGTAACCGATCTCTTCGTGGATCTGGGATTGATTGACACCCTCGACATAATATTCGATAGGGTCTTCAAGGGTAACGACATTGATCTCGTCGTCGTTGATCTTTCTCAAAATGGCGGCTAAGGTCGTGGATTTGCCCGAACCGGTCGGACCGGTGATCAGAACGGCGCCAAACGGCTTGCCGATATTTTCGATGACGAGTTCCAGCGATCTGCCTTCAAGCCCCAGGTCGGTTAACTCGACATTGCCAACCAACGGGTCCAAGATCCTCATCACGACTTTCTCGCCATTTCTTGTCGGAAAGGTTGAAACCCGGAAATCAATCCGCCTGTCGCCGATCTTCGTTGAGAACCGGCCGTCTTGAGCCAGACGGGTCTCGTCAATCTTCATATCGGCAAGAATTTTTATGCGGGTAACGATGGCCGATTGCAAATTAATGGGCAGGGTCAAGGTTGTATGGAGTAAGCCGTCAACCCGGAACCGCAGCCGGATCTTGTCTTCGAACGGTTCGAGGTGAATGTCGGAAGCCCGCGTTTCAACGGCATGCTTGACGATGACGGCCACGATCCGGGTGACCGGCGCTTCAGCCGTGATCTGTTCCAGACCGCCGGTCTTGTCGGTGATCTGTAGATTTTTTTGAGTATTTTCTTCCGATAGATTTTCAAGTTCTTTGCCGACCTCGGTACCCAACGTTTGATAACTCCGGCTCAAAGCGCCAAAGTCCTTGTAAGTTATCAGGTATTTCTCGGGGATCAGGCCACGATCGGACGCCAGAAATTTCAGGGCCTCAAGGGCGTTGATGTTTTCGGGGTTGATCATGGCCACCTTAAGAACGCCGTTGCTCTTGGCAAAAGGAATGATCTTGTAAAAATTGATGACCTCGTCGGAGATCTCTTTGGAAAGTTCGCGGTTGATCTCGACATTGACGATATCAATGATCGGCAATTGATAGATCCTCGACTTGATCTTCAGAAGATCTTCGTCTGTGATGACGCCGCGGTCGATGAGAACTTCGCCGAAATCCTTATTGCCGTCGGCCGCTTCTTGTTCAAGGGCAACCGATGATTCTTCGGTCAAAAGGCCGCTTTTGATGAGTTCATCAACTAAAATTGATGGGGTTTTGAAAGCCATGGGGTAGCAAATAGCGGACAGTCATTAGCCGATAGTTATTAGCTGCTATTTCCAATTCACGAATTGCTATTCGCTATTGGCTGATCACTATTCGCTAATTAGCGGGGCGAAAAGATCGGTTCTTCCGGTAACGCCGGGCTGGATCGGAATATTGCCGAGAATTTTGAGGGATTTGAAGGTCGGGTCGTTCAAAATCCCAAAGTTATAGGAACTGAAATCCTGAAACTTGTTCAAGGTGTCGGACCTGGGGATATCAGGCAAAGTAACGGCCGTCTTCGCCGGTTTGATGATCTGGGAATAATAAATATAGCCGCCGACGAGGCCCAAAAAGATGATGGCGATCTGAATGAACAAACTCGAATTCCCTTTTTTATTTTTTACCGGTGTGCCGTCCATTTTAATTTAAACTATAAGTATTGGCTTTGATCTCGATATTGAACAGGTTAGCCGCCAGAGGAGCCTGCTGATTCCGGGCGATGCTGATCTCGGTGACATCATAGATCCGTAAACTTTGCTCAAGTTGTTTCATATAATTGACCATCAAATCGTAATTTCCCGAAACCTCGATCTTGATATTCGTTACCACGTAGGGACTATTATTGGTGCTGGGCTGTGACGCAAGACTCATGTCTTTCATCTGAATGCCGGTCGAACCCGCCGTTGATTGAAGGGTTTCGATTATTTGGTCCAAACGGCTTTGGTTCGGCAAAAACATCATCAGTTTGGCGATCTCGGCGCTTCTGGATTCGTATTGTTGCATCAGGTTGGAGACATTTTGGCGCAAGGTCGTCCTTTCTGACAGCAATGATTGCATATCGGCGGTGGCCGATTTGATATCTAAAATATTGTCATAGACCGGAACGGCCAACCAAAAAAAGATGAAACAACTGGCTCCGAATATGATTGATGCGATGATATCTTTGTTCATCCCGTTAGAAGTAGGAAATGTTTACATTTCCGTACTTTATTTAGATATCCGTTAGAAATAGCCATAATTATTAATCGTAAATTGCTTATAGTATTTAGTTTTAGCTACTTCTAACGGGATTCATTGAATATGATTTTCCGGAATTATCATTTGGTTGCTTTGGTCGGGTCAAACCCCAATTGGACTGAAAACTCAACAGTGCCGTCTGGCTGGGCAGTAATGTTTCCCATCACGATATTGGTGATGGCGCCGTCGGAATAAAAAGCGGCGACCTGTTTCGCCACCGCCGCGTAACTGACGGCCAGGGCT
>Ga0187878_1000425_pt1 | contig 49095 bp, 43 predicted proteins | sample June2016WEW_17_1_FD_132979 | JGI IMG/M metagenome (GOLD analysis project Ga0187878, IMG submission 132979) | Peatland microbial communities from SPRUCE experiment site at the Marcell Experimental Forest, Minnesota, USA - June2016WEW_17_150 | ecosystem: Environmental > Terrestrial > Soil >... | reverse complement strand
GGCAAAGACCCCCTCGACCAGTTGAAATTCTTCGCCGACGAGGGGTTTTCGGCGATGTTCGATAACGACCTCAACAAAAAGCCGCCCGAATTACAGGAAGCAATCGCCAAACAATGCCAGCAGTTGAATCTCGCTATGGGTCCATTTATCGCCTGCGCGGAATTCGGCAGGCCGACGTTTGTCCTGAAGGATAATAAAGTCCGCGAGTCGGCCATCGCCAAAATCAAGTCGGCAATCGAGGTTTCAAAACGCACCGGCTGCAAAATGGGCATCGTCGTGCCGGGGCAATATGCCAACAACCAAGAATGGGCCTACCAGACCGCCAACGTCATCGACAACCTCAAGGCCTGCGCCGAGGTCTGCGAAAAAGACGGCTTCATTATGGTTATCGAGTCGCTGAATAACTGGATAAACCACCCCGGGATGTTCCTCTCCAAAATCCCGCAGGCCTATCAGATTTGCAGGGCAGTCAACAGCCCATCCTGCAAAATCTTGGACGACCTGTATCACCAGCAGATTACCGAAGGCAACCTCATTCCCAATATGGACCTCGCCTGGGAGGAAATTGCCGTATTTCATCTGGGCGACACACCCGGACGAAACGAGCCGACAACAGGCGAAATCAACTATCGAAACATCTTCAAGCATATTCACGAAAAAGGATACCAAGGCGTTCTTTGTATGGAGCACGGCAAAAGCAAACCCGGCAAAGAAGGCGAACAGGCGGTAATCGACGCATATCGCTGGTGCGATGACTATTGAAACAATCCTTAACCAAAAGCTGAAAGGGTGATACTTATGCAGGAAATAAACAGAAGGTCGTTTATGAAGACCACAGCGGCGGTTTCGCTGGGAGCAATCGCCTCACAAATCGCAGGTTGCCAGCCGGCCGCCAAACTCGGCAGCGCGGCTTACGTAGCTGGTAATGATAAAATTCGCATCGGGCTTATCGGCTGCGGCGGACGAGGCACAGACGCCGTGCGCGACTGCATCGAGGCCTCGGAATCCGTCGAACTGGTAGCAATGGCCGACATTTTTAAAGACCGCCTCGACAGCTCATTCAAGGATTTGAAAGAGGGCATCCCCGACAGGAAGAGAGCTCCTCTGTCAAGAGGATTCAATGTGTCGCCCGACCAGTGTTTCGTTGGCTTCGACGCCTATCAAAAACTTCTCGCCTGCAAACTCGATATGGTCCTGCTGACGGCCCCGCCATATACAAGGCCGATACACCTCAAGGCCGCGGTCGAGGCGGGCAAACACGTCTTTATGGAAAAGCCGGCGGGCGTTGACCCCATCGGAATCAGGTCAGTAATTCAGACGGCTGAGCTGGCAGACCAGAAGAAACTATCAATCGTCGCAGGCACCCAGCGTAGACATCAGAAGCACTATCTCGACCTGATGAAAAAAGTGCAGAATGGCGCTATAGGTGACATAATGACCGCGCAGTGCTATTGGTGCGGCGGCGATATGCTTAACTACTGGAAATGGTTTGAAAAAGATAAAATGCCCAACGATATGGAATGGCAGTGCAGGAACTGGCCCTGGTTCCTCTGGACCTCCGGCGACCACATCGTCGAGCAGCACGTCCACAATATCGACGTTATCAACTGGGCGCTCGACGCGCACCCCGTCAAGGCATACGGAATGGGAGGCAGAGCCGTGAGAAAATACGGCAACATATATGACCACTTCGCCGTCGAATTCGAATACCCAAAAGGAATTAAAGTTACAAGTATGTGCCGACAAATGCCCGCCTGCACCGAACGCATATCGGAAAACGTCAAGGGAACCAAAGGAATCTGCTACACAGACGGCGCAACCGGCTATATCAAGGGCGAAAGCGCATATAGATACGAAGGTCCCAACCCGAACCCGTATGTCGTGGAGCACGCCGACCTGGTACAAAGTATCAAAGACGGCAAGCCACTCAACGAGGCCAAACGCGTCGCCGAAAGTACCCTCACCGGCATTATGGGCAGAATGAGCACATATACCGGAAGGGAAATTTCCTGGGACTGGGTTATGAACGCGTCAAAACTCGACCTGATGCCGGCCAAATTGGATTTCGCAGGCGAACTGCCCGCTGAACCAGTCGCATTACCCGGCAAGACACAGCTTATCTGATAAAATGATGCCCGGTTATCGACTGAAGCGTTTTTTAGTTTCCGGCCGATATATTAAAACACTGCCTGCGTTTTAATCGTATAGACGCAGGCAGGTGCTTTTTAGGGTTTTATGGAGTGTAAAAAAATGACAAAATACGCAGTTTCGGTACCGGTTACGGTAATATGTTTGGTTGTTTTGGTATTCGGCGTCGGCTGTGACAGCAATGCCAAGACCGGCGCGGTTGCCGGCGGGGCGGTAGGCGCCGGCGCAGGAGCGATAATAGGACATCAGTCAGGCAAGACAGGGCAAGGTGCGTTAATCGGCGGCGCAATCGGCGCCGGCACTGGTTTGCTCCTCGGCAACGCACAAGACAAAAAGAAACATGAGACGGCGACGACCGCTAAATCCGAAAAACAGGATGCCGCCAATATAGTCACTGTCAACATCACAAACAGCAACGGCTCATTTACGCCTGTCAAGCTGACCAAGCAGGGCGAAAATAATTACGTCGGCCCCAAAGGAGAGGTTTACGACCACCTGCCCACGGAAGCCGAATTGAAACCTGTTTACGGATTCTAAACAACGTCGATTATCGGGGCGCTATTATCATAGCGCCCTTTTTTTGCGCAGCCGGTGTCGCAACCGTTAAATCGAGATTACCAGATACAGGGTATAAGTCGGAAGCGGACTTGTTTTGTGTAGTCGGTATAGCCGGGGAGCTCTTTTTGAAGGGTGATGTCTTCAAGGTATGTGCGAATGATAAGCAGGAAGATATCTATCGCGGCCGGGATAAGAGCATAGATTGAGCCGAGAAGTAAAGCCAAGGCAGGCATGAAGATGATTAATCCGACGTAGCCGGGATGACGAACGTAATGGTATGGCCCTTCGGTAACGACATAGTGTCCTCGGTCGGTCTGAATGCGGACCCGGCTGGAAAAAAAGTTATTGGTCCACATCGCCCAATAGATAATACAGCAGCCGGCCAGAATCAAAACAAACGTCACCGGATACAGGACAATGGGTAATTGGGGCGACCAGTGAAACCGGCCCGCATCGAGGGCGGCAAGCAAACTGACGGAAAAAGACAAGGGAACGTGGATAGCGAAAAAGATTTTATCCCACCATTTGACGCCAGAGCCGGGTCCGACGCGTTCCTGCATAAGGTCCTGTTTTTTAGTGAAAAAAACGCCGAATCCCGTCATAAAAATCAAGAGAATCGAAAAGAAAAGCCAGCCCTGCCAGTAATCCAGCCGGCCCGCCAGCGCGAAGATTGCGACCCCAATAGCGATAATACTGATAAAGGAGCGTATCATCATCCTTCGGCAGGAAAACTCCTTTTTTGTCCCGGTTTTTGTGTCTTGCATTTTATTTTCTCAGGGCTTTCCAAACAGCCACGAAACGGGTAAACTCATTGCCGAAAGTATATCCTTATATCAAAATTTATTGAAAGGAGAAGATATGCACTGCACCAATATGACCCCTAATGATATGCTGCCTGTTTTTATTGTTACTATTGTGGCCCTGGCGATACTTCTTTCCCTGATTGTGGCCCTGGTAAAAACCTGGATTAACTGCATGATTTTCCGCAAGGCGGGCTATAGCTGGGCGTGGGGATTGCTGACCTTGGTGCCGATAGCCAACATAATTCTGCCGTTTGTTCTTGCGCTGGGCGACTGGCCCATACGCAAAGAGCTTCGCCAGATGAAAGACGCCGCCAGGACACAGGCAACCTAACTCCATCTCTTAAAAAATAGCGAAAGGAGTTACTCTATGGGCTTAGAGAATACACAACGCATTAGCGTAATCGACCCCATCGGCCAGGCCATTGAGCACGTCCGGCTGATGCTTTTTAAACCGTTTGATTTATCAAAATGGCTGATAGTTGGTTTTTGCGCCTGGTTGGCGCGACTTGGTCAGGGCGGCGGTGGTGGCGGCGGCGGAAACGGATGGAGAGCGGATGGTCACGAGCCCATCTTCCACGCAATAAAAGACGGCATACTCGCTCATCTGGCAGTTATAATCTTAGTTGCCGCGATAATCATCCCGATAGTCATAATTATAGCGGTGGTTCTTTGCTGGCTGCGAAGCAGGGGCCAGTTTATGTTCGTTCATTGCGTCGCGGGTAATAAAGCCGAAGTCGCTGTTCCCTGGAACAAGTTCGCCCGACACGGCAACTCGCTCTTCCTGTTCCGCATCGTAATCGGGTTTATTGGATTCCTTGTAATAGGAATTCCGGTAGCGGCCTCCGTCTTCGCAGGTTTTGTTATGTGCGCAACAGGATTTAACCCGGCAGCTATAATCGGCTTGACCGGGGCTATTTTTGTTGCCGTTGTTGTCGCGGTTTTATTTGGCCTAATCGCCAAATTCACCACTGATTTTGTCGTGCCGATTATGTTCCTTCACACCGAAAGCAGCATAGCCGGCTGGAAACAATGCCTCGAACTAATTAGCGGCAACAAAGCCCAAATAGCTCTTTATATCTTGTTTCAGATTGTAATATGTTTGGTTATAGCATTTATTGCTTTGACCATTTGCTTAGTCACCTGCTGCTGTTGCTGCTGCCTTCTCATACTTTTTGTTTTACCGTATGTGGGGACAGTGATTCTATTGCCACTTATCGCTTTCAAACGGGCGTATTCGCTCTTTTACCTTCGCCAGTTCGGAACGCAATTTGACGTTTTCAGCGTGCAGCCGGCATAGGCGGTTATGACCGACCGGAACAGGAAACAGACGATTTTTATAAGCGCTGCCGAACCCAGCGCAGACAGGCATTGCGCGGGTTTGATACGTGCCCTGCGGCAGACCAAACGCGACCTCGAATTTGTCGGCATAGGCGGACCCAAAATGGCAGAGGCCGGCTGCGCACTAATCGAAAACAACGTCGGACAGGCCGCGATGACTTATAACGCCTTTGCGCACGTCTCTCACTATTACCGGCTCATAAAACAAGTTGCGAAGTTTCTGGCAGCCAACAAACCTAATCTCGTCATTGTTTGCGATTCGCCCGCCTTCAACTTTCATATCGCAAAAGCCGCCAAAAAATCAGGCATCAAAACACTTTTTTACGTTGCGCCGCAGCTCTGGGCCTGGGCGCCCTGGCGAATCCGCAAGCTGCGAAAATACTGTGACAAGCTCTGCTGTCTTTTGCCCTTCGAGCAGGACTGGTTTACAAGTCGGGGTGTCCCCGCTGAATTCGTTGGCAACCCTCTGCTTGATGGACTTACGCAATTGGATTTGACAAGGGCCAAGCGAGATTACCGCGGCTTTAATCCCGCCAACGTCAAAATCGCGATTGTCCCCGGCTCAAGGCCCGCCGAAGTAGGAACACTTTGGCGGCCGATGCAGCAAATTGCGATTGCCCTGCGAAAAAAATACCCCAACGCTGTATTTACGACGGTGGCCGTCGATGAGGCGACCAGGGGCGCGCTTGACTCGACCCGTCTTATGGGATTTCGAACCGATTACTCGATTGACTCCGTATATCAGACGACAAGAAGCAGCGATTTCGCTCTCGTCGCGAGCGGCAGCGCAACTTTACAGGTGGCTTCCGCGGGATGCCCGATGGCAATTATGTATCAAACTAATCCGATATTGTGGCACCTGTTCGGCCGATGGTTAGTAACAACCAAATACCTGTCGCTGGTCAATATCCTCGCGGGTAAAGAGCTTGTGCCGGAGTTTATGCCCTATTTTCGTTCGACCGCGCCGATTATCGAAACGGCCCATAACCTGCTCGAAGATAAAACCCGGCTGGCCCAAACCAACTCCGACCTGCTGGCGCTCGTCCAGCCATTGGCAACCAAAAAAGCAGGCAACCAAGTTGCCCAAATAGCCGCATCAATGCTGCCCTGAATCGACAGCGTAAACCAAAAATACTACCGACTTGGTTCCATAAAACTGACTATTGACAACATATTCGCATACCCCATCTTAACAACTTTTGGCTCTGGCAGGGTCATTTCCAATACTTTAGTATGGATAATTTTCAATCCTAACAGGCGTTTTGTCGCTCAAAACGGACGAAAAACCGCGTCTGCGGCGTAAAAATCACTAAAAATGGATAAGACGATAACAAAACAGTAACGCTGCGCGTTATAATAATATAGAACATACGGATGGGATACGGCCAAGGAGGAGGCCCCCGGAACAACAGTTTTTATCATGAGAGGAGCAATTGTGAAGAAACGCAGAAAGTGGATTATTATCACCATAGTGGCGGTTTTGGTGCTGCTGGTGATTGGCGGGCTGGCGTACAAAAGCCAAAAAGGCAAAGCCAAAGAGGAAGTGGTGCGCATTGAGGAGGTCAAGCGCGGGGATTTGACCGAGCGTGTAAGCGCAACAGGTGAGATTGAACCGAAGGAAATAGTCCAGATAAGCACGAGGGTGTCCGCACGGATAATTGATATGCCCTACGGCGAGGGCAACGTTGTTACCTGCGGCGACCCGAACGCAAATCCGCCGATACCGGCATCTGTGCTGGTCAAGCTTGACGCAAAGGATTTGGAGAGCCAGTTGAAATTAGCTGAGGCGAGCAAGGCGGCACAGGAGGCAGAAGTAGAGGTTGAGAAATCAAGGATTGAGGCAAGCAAATCGAACTTGGTGGCTCTTGCGGCTACACTCGAGCAGTCACAAAATGACCTCGAAAGGAAAAAAGGGTTGTTCGAGTCGAGAGATATAAGCAAGGCGGATTTTGACCTGATAAAATACAAGGTGGATGAGCTTGCGGGGCAATATCAGTCGGCCAAGTTTAACCTTGAGGCGTCTGAAAAGAATTTAAGCGTATTGAAGTACAATTTGGAAGCGGCCGAAGCGCGTATAGAAGAAGCGAAGGAAATGATCGGCTACACAACAATAAAGTCACCAATCAACGGTTTTATAACACGGGTTAATAACAAAGTTGGCGAAGTGGTGACGGGGACGATTAATTACCCCGGGACAGTGATAATGGAGGTATCGGACCGCTCAAAAATGCTGGTTGTGGCTCAGGTTGATGAGGCCGATGTTGGGGAGATGGAGCTTGGTCAAAGGGCGGTTGTAAGTGTGCAGGCGTTTCCAAACATAAAGTTCAGGGGCGTGGTCAACGAGATTGCGCAAAAGCACAGGTTCAGCGATAACCGGACAAGATATTACCGCACAGAAATCCTGCTTGATGATGACCCGAATGTATCAAGGTTGTATAGCGGCCTGACCGCGGATGTTGATATTGAGACGAGGAAGCATCCCGATGTTATTTCGGTACCGAGCCAGGCGATACTGGCAAGAGAGGTTGACAGTTTGCCCCTGGATATTCGCGATAAAAGCACTGAGCTTGACAAAGGCAAGAAATTCGCGACGGTCATTTACAGATTTATTGACGGCAAAGCCGTTGCTACTCCGGTAAAGGCGGGGCAGAGCGATTTGACGCATACGATAGTTCTGGCGGGGCTTAAGGAAGGCGATAAAGTTGTAGTCGGACCTTATAAGGTTCTGGATAATCTCAAGCAGGACCAGAAATTGAAAGACGAGCGGGAAGCAGAAAAAGGAAAATCCAAAAACAAAAACGGCAAGAGCGACAGCAATGAATCTGCAGGCAGATAACCCAAACGGGAAAGTTGTAATCCGGCTCAAAGAGCTGAAACGATTCTACAGGGTCGGCGTGGAAGAGATACATGCGCTGGACGGCGTGGATTTGGAAGTGCGGGAGAACGAATATATCGCGGTGATGGGGCATTCAGGGTCGGGCAAAAGTACGCTGATGAATGTTCTTGGGTGCTTAGACAGACCAAGCCAGGGGGTGTATGAGCTTGATGGCGACAACGTTACAGAGCTTGCGGATTCGGAACTGGCGAAGATACGCAACGAAAGAATTGGTTTTGTATTTCAGTCATTTGAGCTTTTGCCCCAGATGAACGCCCTGAGGAATGTCGAGATGCCCCTGCTGTATGCGCAGGGCGGTTGGTTTGGCAGGGCGGCCAGGGCAAAAAAGGCGCTTGAGCGGGTTGGACTGGGCGACAGGGTTAAGCACAAGCCGAATCAGCTTTCGGGCGGCGAAAAGCAGCGGGTCGCGATTGCCAGAGCGCTGGTGTGCAATCCGAGCATACTGCTGGCCGACGAGCCGACGGGGAATTTGGATACAAAAACAAGCAACAGCATATTAGACCTTTTCGACGAGCTTCACAGGCAGGGGCAGACGATAGTGATAGTAACGCACGAATATGATGTCGCGCAGCGCACAAAGAGAATAATCAGAATGCAGGACGGTTTAATTTGCAGCGACAGAACAACGGCAGAGGACAATATACACGAACAGAAGCCGGACGAAAAAGCGGAGGAGGCAGGATGAGGAGATTGCTTGCCATGCCGCTTATGTTCATCCGGCTTGTTTATCAGAGCGTTTATCTCGCCCTTGGGCAGATATGGGCCAACAAAACAAGGTCGGTACTTACGACGATTGGGATAGTTATCGGCGTCGCGTCTGTGACGGCGGTAATCGCGGCATTAACGGGCCTGAAGGCGAAAATCCTCAGCCAGGTCGAGACATTCGGCAGCAACACGATAATAATTCAGCCGCAACTGCCGGATAAGGGACTTAAACGCACCCTGACGTGGTGGGATATAAGATTTAAAAATAGGGAATTTGAAGGGCTTTTGGAGCATTGCCCGTCGCTGGAGCGATACTCAAAAATAAGCGAGGCGGGGCAGTACACCGTCAAATATGGCGAGAAGTCCGTGCTTAATGCAAATGTGTATGGCATAGAACCGCCGTGGCATAAGATTGAGCACAGACCAATGGTAATCGGCCGCGAATTATCAGATATAGACGCGGGGCGGATGGTATGCCTGATAGAGCCGGAACTTCGCGACAAACTTGGATTGGACCAGGACTGCATAGGCGAAACAATTCGAATAGGACCCAGAAATTTCCGGATTGTCGGGGTTATTGAGAAGCGAACCGACCTCGGCATAGGTGGCGGCGGGCAGGAGCGATTCGAAATAATAATCCCCTTCGATACCGCTTCGAAATTCCGGCGTGAATTCTGGATATGGGCGTTTGCCGAGGCCAAGTCAGCAGATGTCCTCGAAGAAGGGGTGGGAGAGTCGAAATTTTTCTTCCGCCGCGAGAGGCACCTCAGTCCCGACGAGCCGGATACCTTCAGGATTGAGTCACTAAAAAGCGCGATAGAGACGTTCAATAATATATCGCTTATAGTAACGCTGGTTGCCGGCGGAATAGTCGGCATTTCGCTTTTGGTCGGCGGAGTCGGCATTATGAACATAATGCTCGTCTCGATATCGGAGCGGACAAAGGAAATCGGTCTGCGCAAAGCCGTCGGCGCAAAGAAATCCGCGATACTGACGCAATTTTTAATTGAGGCGATAATACTGTGCTTCGTGGGCGGCCTTGTTGGAGTGGGGGTTGGGTGGGGTCTGACTTTTGTGATAGCACATTCAAATGCGCTGCTGGCGAAGACATATATACCGGCCTGGGCGATAGCGCTGTCGTTTGGTTTTGCGGGGACAGTGGGAATAGTTTTCGGAATGTTCCCGGCGATAAAAGCAGCGAGATTGGACCCCATAGAGGCGTTGAGACATGAATAAGAGGATGAAAATCGCGAGAACACTTGTTTTTGTAATTGCGTTGGGCGCATTGGTTTTTTGGGCCGGCTGCGAAGAATTTGCGAAGGAGGATGATTTTCTTGATGTAAAGCAAACCAGGGCCGTTGATACGCTGAAGCTCGCCGCCAAAACGGATGCAAACGACGGAATAGACATAAATAAGCCGGCGGAAAAAGAGATAACGCTGAGCATCGAGCAGTGTCGGGCGATAACGCTGAAGAATAATCTGGATTTGAAAGTGCAATTGATAGAGCCGACGATAGCGGCTAAGCAGGTAAACGCGGAAGAGGCGAAGTTCGAATCGTCATTTTTCTCGAATTTAACTTACGGTAATATAAACCAGCCGTCGGTTGTAGTTGACCAAGCACAGAAATACAAAACCCAAACGGTTGATCTTGGGGTTCAGGTCCCGTTGCAGACGGGCGGAACAGCGAAATTTGACCTTGCGGATAATCGCACCAACATTTCCGCTGGGAACTATAGCGAGGTAATTTACACGCCGACGACCACGTTTTCGATAAGTCAGCCATTGCTGCGAGGCGCCGGCAAGCGTGTGAATACATATTCGATAAGGGTTCTGGAATACCAGCGGCAAATAACCGATGCGATGACAAAGTTAGAGGTGATACGGGTTTTGGCCAATGCCGACCGCGGGTACTGGCGGTTGTATGCGGCCAGAAAAGAGCTTGAGGTTCGTCAGCAGGAATACGAGTCGGCACAGGCGCAGTTGGCGCAGACGAGAAGAATGGTAGCTCTTGGGGAAAAGGCGGCTGTGGAGGAGACGCGGTCGGAAGCCGGTGTGGCGGAACGGTTAGACGGGATAATCACGGCAAAAAAGGCGATGGAGGATAGACAGAGGGAGCTGAAACAGATAATGAATGAAGCGGGCCTGGGCATTGACTCGCCTGTTCTGGTAGTTCCGATGACTGAGCCGGACCCCGTGCGATACGAGATAGATAAAGAACGATTGACGAAATCCGCGGTGGAAAATCGGATGGAGATGCTGGAAGTGGAATTGCAGCTTGCGCAGGATTCGAGCACAGTGGATTATTATAAAAATCAGATGCTGCCTTTGGTTGCGATGGACTACACATACAATATGAACGGCATTGGAGCAGCAAGAAGCGATGCTTATGATATGATGTTTGACAGAACTTCTGAAAGTTACACGGTTGGGATGAACCTGATTGTGCCCCTTGGTAATGAGGCGGCAAAGAACCGGCTTCTTGAGGCACAATATCGCAAAAGGCAGCGATTATTCACTAAGGAGAATCGGCGGATACAGATTGAGACGGAGGTTCTTGGTGCTATTGAGCAGTTGGAGGCGAACTGGCAAAGTATCTTGGCGGGCAGGCAAAATTCAATTCTGGCTGGCCGATTATATGAGGCGGAAAAGAGGCAGTTTGTGGTTGGGCTTCGAACAGCCACCGACGTGCTTGATGCGCAGGCAAAATTCGCGAACGCCCAGAGCACCGAGATTCGCGCGCTGACCGAATACCAGATAGCGCAGATTGACCTGGCATACGCGACCGGGACGCTTTTGGGTGCGGCGAAGGTCCGCTGGGAGCCAATTGTGCCAAATGTCAACAGAACCGATGTTAAGTAGATATCGGCTATGGGCTTTTTTTAGCTAATTAAAGGGGCCCAAAACGTAACATCTTGTTAAATAACAGGTTAGAAGTATCGAAAACTTTTAAAAAAAGTGAAAAAAGGGCTTGCACAAAGCGAAGAGTAAAGTGTATAATGAACAGTGAAAAGTAAAGAGTTCTTTTCTTCCAATTAGGGTTTTGGTTTCTGTAGGGCAGCGGAAATCTAAATAACTGTGTAATATTTTACCACTGTCTTACAATAGCCGGAGTGAATAACTCCGGCTTTTTTATTTGGTTTTTTAGCAGGGGCCGCTTGCGCTGATGTGCGCGGCCAAAAGGATGTGTCTGAGGCGGTCAACATTGAGCTGATTGAGATAATCTTCGGTGAAGTCCAGCTTGAAACGGCCGTGGAAGCTCTTGATGCGTCTTTTAAGCTCTTCCCTGTCAAGGGCTGCGATTGAGGTTGCGGTCTGTTCAAAAAATTCTTTCGAAGGCATTGCATCACCTCTTATTTCTACGACGCATTTGCGAAACCGGGCCTACAATTCGGACAAATTTTGTATCGACGGGGCGATAGCATCGCTTTTGCAGGAATTGACTCTTTGCGTCGAAACCGTTGAAATCCGCCTGCGATTGCGAAAAAAATAGTATGCGATTTGAGTATGGTCTGATAAGTTTCTGGTATGAAGACCGAAGAACTGGATTATTACCTGCCGGAAGGGTTGATTGCGCAGCAGCCGGCGAAAAACCGCAGCCAGTCCCGACTGCTGGTCTTAAAGCGGCAAAATGGGTCATTAACCGACACCAGGTTTGACAAAATCGGGGAATTTCTGCACAGGGGCGATTGCCTTGTCTTAAACGATACAAAGGTATTGGCTGCGCGTTTCTTCGCGAAACGTCAGACGGGCGGCTCGCTCGAAGGGCTGTTTTTGAATCAACAGGATAAAGGCGTCTGGGAGGTAATGCTCAAAGGCCTCGGCAAAATCAAACCGGGGGAATACATCTGGTTCAAGGATATCAAAGGTGACGATTTTTGTCGCGCGGAAGTAATTGAGAAAAAAAACGACGGCAAGTGCCTTCTGAAAATCGAAACCGAATTGCCGGCTGAAAAAACGCTTCAAAAAATCGGGTTTCCACCCCTGCCGCCGTATATCAGGCGCGACACCAATTTGCGCCAGGCCGCCAGAGACAGGCAAAGATACCAGACGGTTTACGCCCGCAATTTGGGGGCAGTGGCCGCGCCGACGGCCGGATTGCATTTCACCAAAAAGCTGATTGAGACGCTCAAAACGCGGGGCGTTGAATTCGCATACGTCACGCTGGCCGTGGGCGAGGGGACATTCAAGCCCGTAACCGCCGAAACGCTCGAAGAACATCAGATACACGAGGAACGATTCAGCATCGACGAAAGAAACGCAGGCGTAATAAACAAAACCAGGGAAAAAGGCGGCAGGATAATCGCCGTCGGGACAACCTCGGTCCGCGTTTTGGAAACCGCGGCCGCACGGGGACAACTGTCTGCAATCGCCGGCTCAACTCGCCTGTTTATCAGGCCGGGATACAAATTCAGAATGGTTGACGGTATGGTAACAAATTTTCACCTTCCCAAATCGACGCTGCTCGCCCTTGTCGGCGCTTTCGCCGGGCTTGATACGATACTCGCCGCCTACACGCACGCCATCAATATGCGATACCGTTTTTACTCCTACGGCGACGCGATGCTAATAACTTGACATTCGATGCTGACGGGGTTATATATTCCGGGCAATGGAATATTGGATAATGGATTATCGTATAAGAAGGAGTTTAGAAATGAACAAGAGAATTCTGGTTGGCGTGGTTTTGACGGCGGTCGTGGTTTATGCGAGCAGTTGCTGCGAAATGAAATGCTGTGCTAAAAAATGTAAGGAGCCAGGAAAAATGAGCGTTAAAGTCCAACCTTTTGGGAAAACACAGGACGGTCAGCAAGTTGATATCGTGACGCTTACAAACGACAAGTGCCTTACGGCCAAAATAATGACCTACGGCGGAATTATCGTCTCGTTTGAAGCACCGGACAGAAACGGCAAAACGGATGATATCGTGCTTGGATTTGATAATTTAGACGGCTATCTCAAGGGACATCCGTATTTCGGCGCGATAATCGGGCGTTATGGAAATCGTATTGGTGGAGCGAAGTTTACCTTAGACGGCAAGGAATATAAGCTTGCGGCAAACAACGGAGAGAATTCTCTTCACGGCGGGATAGTCGGCTTTGATAAAGTTGTCTGGAAAATTGAGAAGGCCGAGGCAAAAGGCAATAAAGCCGAATTGAAACTCAGCTATACCAGCAAGGACGGCGAGGAAGGTTTCCCGGGAAATCTCAAGTGCATCGTTACTTATACCCTTACATCAGATAATAAGCTGGAAATGAAATATGAGGCGACAACGGATAAGCCCACCGTCGTGAATATGACGAATCACGCCTACTGGAATCTTGCCGGGCAGGGCAGCGGAGATGTTCTTGGCCACGAACTGATGATAAACGCCGACAAATACACGCCCGTAGATAAGGGACTCATAACGACAGGCGAATTAAAAGACGTGAAGGACACGCCTATGGATTTCACAAAGCCGATGACGATTGGCGCGAGAATAAAGCAAATTGATATCGGCGGCTACGACCATAACTACGTCCTCAAGGGCAAGGTGAGAAAAATGAAGCTCGCCGCGAAAGTATATGAGCCGACCAGCGGACGAGTGATGGAAATACAGACGACCGAGCCGGGCATTCAATTTTACAGCAGCATCGGGCTTGATGGTTCGCTCAAGGGCAAGGACGGCAAGGCCTATAATAAATTCGGCGCGTTCTGCTTAGAGACGCAGCATTATCCTGATTCGCCTAACAAGCCGAGTTTCCCATCGACAGTGTTGCGGCCGGGCGAAAAATACGAGACGATTACGATACACACGTTCTCGACAAAATAAACCGTTGGTCGGCGTTTACTTCGACTCGGAGTTGCCGAATTCGTGAAAACCGGATTCTGCCGCTTCCGTTGTTTGCTGAGCATTCGACAGGTCGTTGCTCGCAAATAGCCGCCCGTTTGTCATATCAACGGTCTGCAGAAAAATGCCTGTCCCTTCAGCCGCCCTGCAATTTCGAATTATTGCGCCATTCACTTTGTCGAGGACAATAGCGGCCCTGCTGTCGCCGAGATGCGCCTGTCTGCCGACAAATCCGTCGATTTCAACGTCGCTGACACTTTGGCACCAGATACTATGATTGAAAAAGTCGGGCAAACCTTCCTCCCATTCGGTTTCGAATCCGCTGATTTTCAGTCCTGCGACGTTGGTGCAGTAAAGAGCCGGTATATCGTGCTTGAATTGCGCGGTCGCCAAATCGGCGCTCGTTCGCAGGTCAAAATTTCCGCCGTACGATGTGCTCAGCGGGCCATTTTTTATTTTTACTTTGACGTTGTCGAAAGCGAGGTCTTTAATGACGCTGTCCTTGCTGCCCCATATGACGATACCGCTTTGCGACTCGGCAATTATATTTGAGAAGCGAACGTTTTTTATCTGGCCGAGTTTTTTTATGTCTGGAGTGTTAGGAACGGCGGAAACCTGGATGGGTTCTGCGTGTCCCCACCAGTGGCCCGTATGCAGACGGGTTTGAATGATGATATTCGAAAAAAGCACGTTTTCAACCGATGCCTCGTCGCGGACGTTGACGAGCAGGCCGCGGTTTGATTCGCGGATGATAATATTTGAAAATGCACAGTTTTTGATGTCCCCGCCCGTGTAGCCGACGCGAAGCGCCGTCGAGCGGGATTGCAGCGTGCAGTTGGTCACGGTTATATTTTCGGTTTTCCCCGGCCCGAGCGGGTCGCCGCCGAGAATCTGATGATGGCGGGGGTCGCCTATAGAGGTAATCGCAATACCATCGTCGCCCGCGGAGATAATACAATCGCTGATATGAACATTGGCGCACGAGGTGCAGTGAATCCCGTCATTGTTGGGCACTCCCAGCGGATTATCTATATGAACACCTGAAACGACAACGTCCCTGCATCGGTCCAGATGAACCGTCCAGAGCGGGGCATCGGTGATTGTAACATCCCGAATCAGCACGTTCTTGCAGAGCGAAAAAGCGACAAGCCGGCCGGGTCTCTCGTAAGGAATAACCGGCCCATCCGCTGTGCCGAACTTCGGGTCCATATATTCCCTGCCCTGGCGCGTAAATTTCGAGTCAAAATCGCCAAACCTCTCGGCCCCGGCGCGTGTGCTGGCCATATCCATAAAACTTGTTCCGCTGCCGTCGATAACGCCCCGGCCGATGATGGCGACGTTGTCGGCGTTTGTGGCCGATATGAGGCCGTATCTTTGACCGTCGATGATGTAATCGTTGAGGTCTGCGCTGCCCTTGAGAACCGCACCTGCTTCAAGATGCAGGGTGGTGTTGGCATATATCCGTATCGGCCCCGTGCGGAATGTCCCCGGCGGGACTGTTACCGTGCCGCCGCCCGTCTTTGCGCAGGCGGACAGGACCTTGTTAATCGAGGCGGTATTGAGCGTCTTTGCGTCACCAACGGCGCCATAGTCGGTTATTACAAAGGTGCCGGACGTGTTCTTGGCGCAGGAACTCAAGCCAAACACAGATATTATTGCCGCCGACAGCAAAATAATTTTGTGAAGGCACATATTCCCTCACGCAAGATAGATTTTATCTCCAGGTTTTATTGCAGGTACCTTATCGCGTTTTTTAATGACGTCTTCTCTTGTCAGGGCAAAGCTCGGCGCAATCTCGACGATGCAATCGGGTAAGCCGTCCGGTTTTCTGGGAATCTTAACGCCCGCCGATTCGAGCCAGGCAGCCGCACGGTCAATCATCATTTGCCTTGTTGTTTCGACGCTGTCAACACCCGTGGCGTTTTTGGTCGGGGCGAATTCTTCGCTGCGGAGGGTTTGCAGGATAATCGACTTTTCGCAAAGCGGCAGTGCGTCGAAGACGAAGCTCTCAAGTTTAACGCCGTTCGGCTCTTTCGGTTCAACACGCTGCCCCTTATCATTTATATGGGAAATTTTCTTTACCGCCCTGTGCATCGGCAGGACAAATCCGCGATTATTGAGCCGGTCAACAAAATTGACGCTTATGATGTGGATAGCGATACTGCCAAGCTCAAAAACCAGCGAGCCGTCCGGATTTTTCTTTTCGGCAAGCTCGTCCGGCAAATCGATGTATTCGATGACGGTAACTTTCCCATCGGCTAAACAGAAGTTGCCGAGTTTTTCAAACGGGCCTGCTTTAACAAGCGCCTTCGAGGACATCTCCGCGCCGTCGAGGGCGTGCAGGCCGATGAACAGCGGGTCAAAGATATTGATGAGAGGATTATCGACCTGCCAGTAGCTTATGAACTCGACGCCGCGTTTTTTCATATCAGCCAGCGCGCCCGAGTTGTAGAGCGCACGCAAGCTGCCCCCGTGGCCATCGGGCGAGGTGGCAATGGTGTCAATGTCGGCCAGAAGTATTTTGCCGTCGAGCGAAAAATTGGGCAGCGTTCCCTGCTGGAATATGAATACGTCTTTTTTATTCAATCCGTAATAGTTGTTGGCGGAAAAAATATCCAGCGTCTGCTGGTGATTGAGGGGACTGGTCATAATATACCAGGGACAGCGGGTATTGTTTTTTTCGCAGGCGGCCAAAATATCCTCGGCGAATATCGCAAAGAGCGTCTTGTTTTTGACGGGGCTTATGGGAAAGTTCCCTTTCGGCCCGTCGAAACCCAGCCGGGTCCCCTGCCCGCCGGCAACTACAAACGCCGCGACCTTACCCTGCGAAATCAGCTTGTCACCCAGTTGTCGCGCCTGGTCGTATTTTCCTCGCTGGCCGGCATCGCTCGGCTGATGGGCGTAAAACGGGGCAGGCGCGAGCTTGCCGGGCAGCTTGAAAGGGGCGGTGTTCATAACAAACTCTGCCCGCCAGCGATCTAACTGGACAAAGTCCAGTTGGCCAATCTGGGCGAGAAGCCATTCCTGCCTGGCTGGGTCAAGCTGGGCCCAGAAGGCCAAAAGGCGGGTCTGTCCATATTTTTTTAGGACTTTCTGAAGGTTTTGAAGCTCACTTTGGTCAGTCATAGGCCTTTTCCCACGTCAAAAACGCCCTTTATAAGGTATCAGACCGAAATTTTCAAGGAATATAGCATTTTTTGCCGAAAACCCTCTTGACAATAGTATGGGACGGCACTATACTAAAAACAGAGTAAGGTAGGCAGGCAAATAAAGTTAATATCATAATGTTGGCCGTAATTATAAATTGTTCCCTACCAAATATAGTACCTGCCTATGAGAAGTGGTTTTGCCTTGCTTAACTTGAATTGGCGGCATTTCGAGTCGAGATTAAGGCAACCAACAAGTCCTATAAAATCTGGTCTAAAAAAGTTTTTTGCCGGCTGATTCCGAGCGAAACAGTGTAACAGAGATTCGCGGGGAATTACGGAAAGTATTGTGCGGTTAAGAGTAAGTTGCATAATTCGTCTGAAACCATGTTCGTTCGATTGTGCTTAGGACGGCCGGATAGCGAATCTCAAAATGTATAAAGGAGAAGACAAATGAGAAAGAAAGGTTTTACATTGGTTGAGCTGCTGGTCGTCATAGCGATCATAGCTCTGCTGATGGGTATCCTGATGCCGGCTCTGGCAAGGGTCAGGATGATTGCCAACCGTATGGTCTGCGGGTCAAACCTGTCAGGCATAGGCAAGGCGCTGTTGCTGTATGCAGGCGACTCTGCGGAGGCATACCCAATGCCAGGTTGTAACACAGGACTCGTAGGTTACGCCTTCATAGGCCACATTAGTACTGCTAATTGGGACGGCGGCTCCGGCGGCACCGCGCTGTGCTACCAGATTTTCCCCCCGATGGGGCCACCGACTGGCGGCAATGCAACCATTGGCTCACTGCTCTATATGCTCGTAAAATATGAGGACGTCTCGCCAAAACAGTTTAACTGCAAGGGCGACTCCGGCGCTGAGGTTTTCAAGATCACAACCTATCCCGTCACGACACAGACGGACCTGACCAAGGTCTATGATTTCGGTACGTTGCCAGGCAAGCATAACAGCTATGCCTACCATTTCCCCTTTGCCAGAAATCAAAGTGTCTCGGTTGCGGGTGTCCCGATATCCGTTAACAACAAGCCGAGTTGTCCGCTTGCGGCAGATAGAAACCCGGGGCTGGACAAGAATGCGTCCACTTATATAGTGGGCGGAGCGACTCCAGGCGGGACAATAGCTTCTGGCACGACAGCTGACACGCCCTATACGGCGTGGGCCAACAACAACAATGAATACAAGGACAAGGATTTGACGTTTAACGCGTATCCCCATCAGCGAGAAGGGCAAAACGTGTTGTACAACGACGGCCACGTGAAATTTGAGACGACGACCAACGTGGGCGTAGATAACGACAACATCTACCAAAGATGGGGAATTGACTGGGTAGACCCGGCCACCGGTACGTCAACAAAGCCGAATAAGCAAAACAGGGAATCGGGCGGGTACTTCCCAAAGATCATGCCAACGACACCGTTCGACACCTTATTTATACCGGCGGATGTCGAAGATGCGCTTTTGGTTAATGAGGTTAAGCCGTAATTAACAGCAACCGGTTGTTTTAGTGTTTACCAGGCGGCCTTATACCACACGGTATAAGGCCGCTTTTATTTTCACCCGGCAATGATAATCCCGCATTCGGTTTCAATCACGGCAATCCTCCCCCGGCACACCAGGGCAGAATACCGATTTGACGTAGCACTTGACCCAGTCCCAATGCAAAACAAAATGTGCTACAGCACAACAAAAACTATCCCTAGTCAGAGGTGAATATCACCCCATTCTCCCCTGCCAATTCCCAAAGGCCCTCTCGCCTCATTTGGCCCATGCTCGTGCGGCAGCGCGATTATTATCCCCGACGCCGATAATCCCAGCAAAACCACAAAACTCGTCAGGTTCACAATAAAATTCACCGTAATACACTTCATACGTTGTCTTTCTTATAAAGCTTCCTTCGCCCCGTAACTCAAAACTACCATTTCCACGTTGACCATACAACGGTGTATTCCAGCGTTACCGACGCATTTGCGCCGACCTTCACCGGAAACCGGGCCGTATAGGCGTCTTTCTTCTCATACTCCTGTGTTGACTTCTCAACCTCCCAATAAACCCATCTCGCGAACTTCTCATCCACCAGGACCGTAACCTCCTCATTCTTCCTGTTACGCAGCTCAATCTTGTGCGACTCGCGATGTTTGCCGAGCTGCTCCTTGCTGTCAACCAGCGTATGCTCCGCCACAATATCGAACGCGTCCCCGATATAAAGCGACAACTTCTCATCCGTCGGCGTATGGTCAATCTCATCCTCACCAACAAACTGCAAGCTGTTGTCCGCGGGGTCCTTCTTGAACACCCGCACCTTGCCCTTCGGCAGCGCTATCCCTAATTTGTTTTCCTTCTTGTTCTCGAACTCAATCTTGACCATTACCTTTTTATTCTGGTCGCCGCCTCTCGGATTCCAGTAATCGCTTCGTTCATAAACATAAATCTTCTTCGCCTTCACGCCCTCCGCCGGCTCAATAAACTCAATCTGCTTGACCTGGTTATTATTTATCGTGCTCTTTCGCCCAAGCGTGTACATATGATATTCCATAAACGACTTTTCCTCGAAGGCCGGGGTTGCCGGTACGGCTTTAGCCACCATATCCCTTTCATAAAGAACGCCAGTTTCCTCTGGCGGCTGAATTCTCCGCACGTCGCCCGCAATCAGTTTCAGCGTCGCATCCTTGTAGCCCGCGCCGCTTGTGTTATCAATCGTAACCCAGCCCGAAAAATCCAGCGCAGTATCACCCGCATTCAAAATCGCCGTGTAATCCGCCTTCCAGCCAATCGCCCCCGTCGTGTATGTCACCTCGCAAAGCTGTTCGCCGGCCTTCTTCGCATCCGTCAGCCACACAAGCGTAGGCCTTGTTACCAAATCATCAGGCATCTCCTTTAATGATATCCCTTCAACGCCTGCCCGCTCAATTACCTCAAGGCCGGTGCTTGCGTTACTCTTCACAATCAAGTCGCCGTCCACCCCCGCCAATAACGTCCCCTCGACAAATTTTCTCGTGTCCGACCCGCCGCCCCTTATCGCCACCACTACCTGCTTATCGATGTAACGCTTCAGTAAACTGTCGGTATTCACAAGGTCGTATTCGTAATTCTGTTCCAGAACCGATACCGCCCCCGGCGATGACAAACAAGTAAATTTCACGCTCGTCGGGTCTATCGCCGAGGCCACGTCTGTAAACCGCACTGTGTTTTGTCCCTTCTCGAAATTCATTTTGCGGGCCTCGCGCACCACCGCGAAATTATCATTGTAAATCGTCAGCCCCACACCGGGTTTATTCACAACGGCTGGTTCGCTCGACCCGGCCCCAAAACAGCACGTGCTTAAAATTGCCATCACCGCTAATGCATAAAAAGTTCCATATCTCATTTGGTTTCTCCTTAAATTTTATTTTCTATACTATACGTATGCGCACAAACCGGATTATTCGCATAAATTCTGGTGATTCGTCCTGTAGCGAGCCGGGTCGAGCTGCCGTATCCCGCGAATCGCTGGAGTATTGTCTCTCCGGGCCGTCTTGCAGTAAAGCAAAACCTTGCTCTGCAACGCCCGATAACATTACAAACTCGTTGCTCTCCTGTCGTGGCCACATAAATCTCGAAAATATAAAAAACAACGAAACCCGCCGCGTTGGCCGTTTATTGTGCCCGCCCGATCCCGCCTTCGTTATTGACGAGCCGACTAAAAACCGTTATTATCGGCTCAACAAGCGGATGTGGCGGAACTGGCAGACGCGCAGGCTTCAGGAGCCTGTGGGTTCAACCCCGTGGAGGTTCGACTCCTCTCATCCGCATTACCTCGCCGTTATTCTTGCGGGTTCCCCGCATTAACTCAGGACTTAACGAAGGGGTCTTGTCAGGCCGATAAATACCTGGGCTAAACTTGCATTTTCAGAACGCCTTTTTCGAGACGCTAAAAACTTATGACGAACTTATTATGGACATTTCAAAACCGCATAACGCATTTGCAGCCCTCGCTGCTTTTGACGCTCGCGGTCATTACTATCGCCGCGGGCCTGTTTATCTGGCTCGGCGGACTCGGCTTCAAAAAAATTGTGCTTGTCGCGATAGGTCTCTTTTTCGGCGCATTCTGCACATTATTCTCTTCCGGCACAAATCTGTTTCTCGCCGCTGCCATTATTGGCATCTGCGCAATGCTGGCGCTTACATTACAGGAAACGTTTCTTGTGCTGATTGCCTCGGCCTTTGCCGCCGCAATTGGTTATTCCATCCTGATTCGGCCTCACTTCCGTCCGTCCGGCAACATTTTGGCGGTAATCAGGCAGTTGACCATCGGCGTCCCCTACTACAACTGGCCCATACTGCTGGCGGTAACTGCCTTGCCATTCGCTACCATATCCTGGCCGGGTACCTCAGCCCTTTTTAGTTCAGCCGCGGGAACAACACTTATCCTGGCGGGGACGATTATGGCTCTATTGAATTTCGGTTATCCGGCCGTCGGCTATATAACCGCCAGGCAGGATATTTACATCGAGATATTCGTCGCGGCAACAATCCTCGGCACAATCGCCCAGTTGTGGCTGTTGCCGAAGATTAGCACGCTATTTGTTGCCGCCAAAGCCAAAGTTAAAAAAGTCAAGACCAGGAAAGGCGATGCCGAGGCAACGGCAAAAACCGCAACCTGGCGCACTGCTTAAACCCCCGACTTGTCGGGCTTGAATGTTGAAGAAGGAGAAGAGTAAATGAGTTTTTCGTTGCTTTTGGCAAAAACATCACATCATCTTGTTGACAACGCTACCGTTGAGTACGGCACTAAATATGTTCTCCGTGCCCTCGATTTCATCTGGCAGCAGACCACCCTGCTCACCTGGCTACAGGCCGTTATCGGAATATCATTCGGCATTATCGTTCTTATGTACGGCTGGCGAATTTACAAGGCCCTCACCGTTGTCGGCTTTGGCATCCTCGGCCTCTATCTCGGCTTGTGGATTGGCGAACAATTCCAAAAACCCCTCCCTGGCGCAATCGTCGGGTGTGCTCTTCTGGTCATCTTGGCAATCCCACTTATGCGCTGGGCTGTCGCTGTCCTCGGTGCAGTAGCGGGCGGCATTCTTGCTGCCGGTATATGGCACTCCTGTAATCTTCCCCAGGAATTTGTCTGGGCAGGCGGCCTTATCGGCTTCGTCGCGGGCGGGATGATTTCATTCATCATCTTCAAACTCGCCGTGATGCTCTTCACAAGTTTAGGCGGGACATCACTCATCGTCATCGGCACCTTCGCCCTCATCTATCGCTACGAAAACTTTGCCAGCGACCCGCCGACAACGCATCTCAACCAGCTCTATTACGGCAATCCATGGTTCTTGCCTTTATTGCTCACTGCCGGCACGCTACTCGGCATCATACTCCAATTCGGGTTTCTCAAGAACTCAAAGGAATAGTCTTTATAGCGCCGCGAATACCCTGGAACACTTACCCGCCTTCTTTGTGGCGGGTCGTTATACGAGGCCAATCTAACCAAATTTCGGGCGATTCTTTAATTTCTTGCAAATAAAATCGCCTAATTTAACATCAAAGGTCTTATAATATGTCACCATGGTATTCCTTTTGCCGGAAAAACAAGATTCTTTAAGTAAAACCCGCAAATTGCCCAAATACTCTAATCTACCCAATTTAACACTGCCGATAGAATAGGTATCGAAGTTAAATTACTCTAATATGGAGATTAGATTATGAGCGAAGCAACAACAGTAGCGACTGAACAAAGAAAAAACACACGAACACAGGTTACCTGGCCGGTAAGCGTCTGGCTGCCTGAAGCAAATCGGTTCTTCAACGGCAGAAGCTCCAATATAAGCAGTGGCGGCGTGCTCGTGCGCATTCCGGCGACTACCCCTTTACGGACTGGGCACGTTGTCGAGTTGAATTTCCCGCGCACAATGGCGCTTGCCAAGAGAAAAGGCAGCTTCGCGAGGATAAAAAGCGGAAGAGTGGTGCGAATCGAACGAGGCGAATTGCTTGACGACGCCACAATAAGCATCGGCATCGTCTTCGAAGATATCGAGTCGTAAAACGTTTTCTGCTTTAGTAGTAATCTCGCAATAAGAAATGCCGAGTGGCATTTTCTGACAGCACACAGGTTTGGGGAAAAGCTATTGGCCGGCGAAGAATTGGGAGATCGCCGGCCACTTTTTTGCCGCCCAGCTTCGTCAAAGAACTCCGCCGAGGTAAACGCCGCGGCAAGCAGAGCTTTCTTAACCGCAGAGAACACAACTTCAGCGGAACAGTCCCAAATACTGATTCGGCGTTAACTTTCTTTCATCCGGCCGAGTTTGTAACCCAAATAGCCGACTACAGCTATGCCAATAATATGAACGACAAACCATCCGCCGTGAAGAAACTGGAAGGACTCGGGCAGGGCCACTAACAGCAGATTCGTATGTTCGACCATTGTTCTACTCCTTAACCTAATTCAGGATTAGTTTCGAACGCCTGTTTTTTTGAGATACGATGCCGGCTGATATTGTCTCAAAGCCGTCATAAAACCGCAACTCTTTTCTGGTCATGCTGAGCTTCGGCTGGCGGAAGCTATGCTTTTCCGTTTATAATCTCGACTATGTTTTTGTTTAAGAAATGGCGACGCAAAAGGATAGCCAGCAGGCCTTTTCCGGCGGAGTGGCTTGGTATTATTGAGGCCAATGTCTCGATATATCGCAAATTGCCAACAGCCGACAAAGAGGAACTGCAACGGCACATCCTCATATTCCTCGCGGAGAAGCACTTCGTCGGCTGCGGAGGTTTGACAATTACCGACGAAATCAGGGTAACGATAGCGGCACAGGCGTGTGTATTACTGCTTCACCGCCAAACCGATTATTACCCCGGATTGCATTCCATATTGGTTTATCCCGCGGCATACGTGGCTAAAGCCACAAGGCACCTGGCGGGCGGGATTGTGGAGGAAGGATTCGACGTGCGCTTAGGCGAATCGTGGCATCACGGGTCGGTGGTGCTTTCGTGGGATGATGTTCGGCGTGATTCGGCGGACGTACGCGCGGGGCACAACGTCGCGCTGCACGAATTTGCGCATCAGCTGGACACCTCCGCCGGGCAGGGAGACAATAGCGCGGTCCTTCAGCGCCAGTCCACATTTATCGCCTGGGCGAGGGTGCTGCATAAAAACTTTATCAAGCTGCAGCAGGATTTAACGAGTAACAGACCGACGCTGCTGGGTTCATACGCGGGCCAGGACCCGGCGGAGTTCTTCGCCGTGGCGACTGAATATTTTTTCGAACGGCCAAAGGATTTGCAAAAGACATATCCAGATTTGTATCGCGAGCTGAGTAATTTCTATCACCAAAACCCGGCAGGCCTGTAGGGTCGAGCAAAGCTTGTATTCTATGGGGAATTGATGTCGGATTTTGTAACCAGCATCCATTCACAGATGTCGGTATATTTTTTGTCACCTTTATAGCCGATTACATTTACCTGGTTATTTCCCGGCACAAGCCCGACGTTTTCCCAGCTAATCTTGTGAATGTCTGAATCCATTTTTTTCTTCGATATCGGTTTGCTGTTGATGTACAGCTCGACTTCGTCAAGATTTGTATAAACCGCGACCTGCACATTGCTTTGGGTGCGCTGCGTATTGCGTCTGCTGAGGATATACAGGACCGGCTCATCGGACCAGTTTGCCTTGTAGAAATAGAAGGCGTCTTTTTTCACCTGGCGGTCGTGCGTAACAAGCCCTTTGTGATTAATAAAATCACGGTCACCGCGTTTGGCAAACGTCCAGCTGAAGTCGAACATGTTCCATATAAACTTGCACCAGATGTCATTTCTGTCTTTTATACTTCTCCAGACCTCCTCGTGGTAAAGACGCTGGTATTGCTCGGGGAAAAACCTGCCGAGGGGATTCGGGCGCTTCGGGTCTTCCTGCTGCTGGCTGATACAACCTTCGGCGCCGTATTCGCTCAGGCCGCCTTTTAGTTCCGGGTGTTCTTTGTGAAGTTTGTCATACCATGTAATGTATTTGTCAACCTTGTCATAGTACCAGCCGAAGTACCAGTTCCAGGCAGCGACGTCCGTCATGAAATGCCTGTCTGTAACCTGCGTGAAGTCCGCCTGGGTGGTTAAACGATAGGGGTCCAACTCTTTGGCCGTCTGATGCAGCGATTTTACATCTTCGGCGGAGATTGGAATTTCGTTGTACATTCCCCAGAAAAAAATTGAAGGGTGATTGTAGTTTTGTTTGATAAGTTCCGTCAGTTGCTCTTTGCAATTCTTAAGATATGCGGGGTTCTCCTCTCGATACGCGGGAGTATTCGGGATTTCCGCCCAGACAACAAGGCCCCTCTCGTCGCACAAGCTATACATCTTATCCGCCTGCTGATAATGCGCCAGCCGAACGCCGTTGGCGCCGAGTTCGAGTATCATCTCGATGTCTTTTTTGTGTTGTTCATCGGTTAACGCGGAACCAAGCCCCTGCCATTCCTGATGCCTGCACACACCGTACAAACGATATGGTGTGCCGTTCAGTATCAGGCCCTTGTCCCTGTCAACCTCAAAGAACCGAAGTCCCATCGGCTGGTCTATTTCGTCTATTTTTACTCCCTGTGGGTCTTCCACGCGGACATTCAGCTTGTATAAGTGCGGGTCTTTTCTGGCGTTCCAGAGATGTGGATTGTTTATATGAATCTTCGAAACGCTTCTGCTCTGCTGATTGTTTTTTACAATAACTTTTTCACTGCTTTGAGCAATCACATCATTATTGTCCAGCACGATTGCTTTCAGTGTTACTTCAGCGTCGTTTGGGTCTTTTGAATTCAAGAGCGTCACCACTTCAATATCCGCTCGTTTCTGTAAAACATTCACGGGGCGGATATATACGCCACTCGAAGCATAATCGAGTGGTGATATGCATATATTATCTGTGCTGAATACTGTAACAGGACGGTAAATGCCCCCGAACAAAGGATAAAGGTAAGTCCCGGAAGGCGCTACGTCCGGTTGTATCGAATTATCCACCTTGACGGAAATGCTGTTTTTGAGGCCAGTCCTGACCCGCCGGGTAATTTCGTAGCAAAAAGCCGAATAACCACCTTTGTGTCGGCCAATGTAAACGCCGTTGACATACACATCAGACACCAGGCATACGCCTTCAAAACGAATAAAGTATCGCCTGCTTTTTTGCTCCTTTGGCAAATCAAAACTGCCGCGATACCATCCAACCCCCTGATAACAATGGTCTCCCTCAGTCAGAACGTCTTTCGCATTCCAGGTATGAGGTATAGTTACATCTTCCCAACCTTGTTCTGATATCTTGTCGCCGCTTTCAGCAGAGTGTATATCGCCTTTATAAAACTTCCAGTTGGTGATATTGAAGCTGTCGCGATACCCCAAAAATTCCTGCGAAAAAGCATTTCCGGCTCCAAAGAGAACTGCCAAAACCAAAACAACATAAACTTTAATCCTCATTCGCTTAATCCATTACTGCGAAACCATGTTTTAATTGTTCGAGCTTACCGGTCGCGCTGTTCATTATTCTGATAAGATAATAATATGCAAACATATAAACGTGAAGAGTAAAAGGTGTGGATTTAGGTTGCAAACGGGCCGGTTTTTTTATGCGCGGACTTTGCCGGGTTGATTATCGACGGCCAATGGCGTATCATTTGGGCAAAGATTTATATGGAGGTTAATGGATATGAACGGACGGAACGTATTTTGGTCGGCGATTTTCATCGCGATGATTGTTATGGGAAGTGTTTCAGCGGAAATGAGTAAGGTTATACCTTTGGAAATCTGGTCTGCGGCGCCTGATTTCAATTTGCCCGGGGTGGATGGTAAAAATTATCGGCTGGCGGATTTTGCCAAGGCGAATATCCTTGTCGTTGTCTTTACCGCCAACCACTGCCCGACGGCGCAGGCATACGAAGGCAGGATTATGCAACTTGTGACGGATTATAAGAGTAAGGGGGTGGCGGTTGTGGCGATATCGCCGAATGACCCGCTGGCAATCCGGCTGGATGAACTGGGATACACCGACCTCGGCGATTCATTCGAGGAGATGAAGATTCGCGCGGCTGAAAGAAAGTTTAATTTCCCGTATCTTTACGATGGCAGGACGCAGGAGGTATCGCGTGCTTATGGGCCGGTGAGCACACCTCACGTTTTCGTATTCGACAAGGAACGCAAACTGCAATATACAGGCGCGGTAGATAACTCGGACGACCCAAACAAAATCAAAAAGAGTTTCGCGCGGGACGCGATTGAGGCATTACTTGAGGGGCGAGAGGTCGCGATAAAGAAAATGAAGCCGTTCGGCTGTTCGATAAAATGGGCGGACAAACGAAACTCGGTGCAAAAGGCGTTTGCGGAATGGGCAAAAGAAGCGGTTGAGGTGAATATGATTGACGCCAACGGCGTGCGTGAGATTATGAAAAATAATTCCGGTAAATTGCGGCTGGTCAATATCTGGGCGACATGGTGCGGACCATGTGTGATTGAAATGCCGGAATTAGTCAATATAAACCGGATGTATAACAAAAGGGCATTCGAAATGGTAACAATCAGCGGGGATATGCCGAGCAAAAAAGACAACGTTATAAAATTCCTGAAGGATAAGCAGGTTTCCTGTACTAATTACCAGTTCAATTCGGAGGACAGAACCGAATTAGGTGAAGCACTGGACAAGGGTTGGGAGGGCGGCATCCCTTACACGATTATTATAAAGCCGGGCGGAGAGATAATTTATCGGCATTCCGGTCCGATAGAGCCCCTTGAAGTCAAAAAGGCAATAATTGGCTATCTGGGCAGATACTACTTCTGACATCGAAATGACAATGCGATGGGTTTGTGTTTTTGAGGGGGGTATGTTAAATTGTCGAGGCGGAAAGACCCCGCAATAAATTGCGGGGCTAAACATAATTTAGGATGATTGGAGTTACGACTTGGCTGAGACGCTTTTTTACAAGATACTTGGTGTGCACCTTGTAGAAGGAAAACTCGCGGCAGGCGAGCAGATTGGGATACGGATTGACCAGACGCTGACGCAAGACGCGACGGGAACAACGGCGTTCTTATTGTTCGAATCAATGGGGGCGGGCCGAGTCCGGACAGATTTGTCGGTCAGTTACGTGGACCATAATATGTCTCAGTTTGGGCCGGAGAACCATAACGACCATTTGTATTTGCAGACGATAGCGGCGAAAAGCGGTGTATATCATTCGCGGGCGGGCAACGGGATTTGCCATCAGGTTCATCTGGAACGGTTCGCAAAGCCGGGCGTGACACTATTGGGAAGCGATTCGCATACGCCGACAGCCGGGGGAATCGGGGCGATAGCGATAGGCGCGGGCGGATTAGACGTTGCGGTGGCAATGGGCGGGGGGCCATTTTACTTAGCTTGCCCAAAGGTTGTGGGCGTTAAATTGACGGGGCAATTGCCTGACTGGGTGGCGGCGAAAGACGTAATTTTGAAACTGTTGCGCATATTGACTACGAAGGGTAACGTGGGCTGGGGAGTTGAGTATTTCGGGCCTGGGGTTGCGACGTTGACTGTTCCGCAACGGGCGACGATTACGAATATGGGTGCGGAATTAGGGGTAACGACGAGTGCTTTCCCCAGCGATGAGCAAACCAGAAAATTTCTTGCGGCGCAGAAGCGAGAAAAGGATTACCAGCCGATGAGCGCGGACGCTGGGGCGATTTATGACCGGCTGATTGAGATTGATTTGTCTAGTTTAGAGCCGATGGCGGCGTGCCCATCGTCGCCGGATAATGTGAAAACAATCACGGAAATCGCCGGCGCCCCATCGAAACAAATAGCGATAGGAAGCTGCACGAATTCAAGTTACGCGGATTTGATGATGGCTGCGATGGCGTTAAAGGGCAGGAAAATCGACCCGACAGTGGAGTTCGCGGTTGCGCCGGGAAGCAGGGAAGTTTTGAATATGCTGGCGACAAACGGCGCACTTGGGGACATTATATCGGCGGGGGCGAGGATTCTGGAGAGCGGGTGCGGGCCTTGCATAGGGCTTGGTTTTTCGCCCGCGGACGGGGTTGTGAGCTTGCGGACGTTTAACCGGAATTTCGCGGGCAGGAGCGGAACGAAAGATGACAAGGTGTTTCTCGTGAGTCCTGAGACGGCGATCGCATCGGCTTTGACGGGAAAAATTACCGACCCGAGAGAAATGAAAAAATTGTTCGGGATAAAGTACCCAAAGATTGAGCAGCCGGCGGAGTTTATTATCAATGATAATATGATTGAGGCGCCTTTGAGTGAGAAAGAGGCAGCGAAGGCGGAGGTTATTCGGGGAACGACAATAGTTGTACCCGAACAGCCCAAGCAATTGCCGGCGGATTTGAAGGCGGAAGTGCTGATAAAGTGCGGCGATAAGATTACGACCGACCATATAATGCCCGCGGGGGCGTTTTTGAAGCTTCGCAGCAACGTGCCCGAATACGCGAAGGTCGTGTTCCACTGCTTCAATGAAAAAGGTAAGCCAAGTTTCGCGGAACGGGCGATGAAGGTGAAGAACGAGGGTAAGGGCGGAGTTATTGTCGCGGGGGCGAGCTACGGGCAGGGGTCGTCGAGGGAACACGCGGCGCTATGCCCGATGTATCTGGGCGCGCGGATGGTAGTAGCCAAGAGTATCGAGCGGATTCACAAGGCGAACCTGATAAACTTCTGCGTTGTGCCGATAGAACTGGCCAACCAGGATGACTACGAAAAAATCAGCCAGGGCGACAACCTGCGGATAGACGGTTTAGTCGATGCGATAAAAAGCAAAGACGAAGTAAAGATTGTCGAAGAAAAGAGCAGATATGAGATTATCGGGAAATTAAACCTGTCGGGCAGGGACAGGGAGATTCTGCTTTCGGGCGGGTTGCTGAAATATACGCTCGAACAGGCGAATAAAAAATCCGGCAAAACCAAACGATGAAGATAACAAGATTCATACTGGCAATCGCGATTGCGGCGGCAATCTCGATATCGGCGACGGCGGCGAAAAACGGCGGCGAGAAATCGTCTCGCGCGGTTAAATTACCGCACAGCGATAAATTATTGCCTGATGATTACGTTTTTGCGGGGGTTGACGGCAAACTGATTCAGACGGCCCCCGACAAATGGGCGTTTGAATTTGAGTCAGCGGCAAACATCGGCGGGGTGGAGATAAAAGCGGGACAGACATTAGAGATGCTCGGTTCGTCAACGCTGGAGAAAATGGCAGCGGACGCGAAGGAGCGAAGCGACGCGATGTTTCGGATATGGGCGAAAGTAACGAAATTCGAGGGTAAGAATTATTTGTTCGCGGTATATTATCTGTCGCTTCGCAAGATTGACCAGCCGACGGGAGAGGCGGTTAAAAATGAGCCGAACAAAACAGACCAAGTCGGCACCGGACAGGCGGTAAACGCTCCGAATGACGTTGTGAATATACCCGCGGAGATAGTGGCATTGCTTAGGCAATCGGAGGTTTTGCCGACGACTGAGGCACAGGCAACCCGAGCTGAAGAACTGCAACTGAAACAGGATACGATTTTTGCAAACAGGGCCGGGCGAGTGGCGGTCAAAAACGGTGGTTACGTTTTTGAGGCGGATGCACTGGGACGCGGAGTCGGGAAATTCGCTATAAAGTTGCTGCCCTGCCAGAAACTCGAAGACGCACTTTTGCAGGTGCGAAACGAATCAAACCCGGTGAGGTTTGACGTGGCGGGAATTTTGACGAGATACAAAGGCGAACAATACCTGCTGCTGCAAAAAGCAACGAGGATGTATAGTTACGGGAACTTTGGGAGATAATTTTGCCACAGAGCTTTTTAGCCACAGAGGACACAGAGAGCACAGAGAATAAAAGGTAAAAGTAATGAATGAGCTTGATAAAATTCTGATTAAATACGACCAGCCGGGTTTCATAGAACAGTCAACAAAAATCCGGGCAGACGTTTTTAGCTCCACCAATTTTGATTTTGATAGCGAGAAAGAAAAACAATTAGAAGCCATTTTTAACGAAGTAATCAAGCGTGGGGATGAGGCAGTAGCCGAAATCACAGAGAAGTTTGACGGTGTTAAACTTACCCCTGAGCAATTCAGGATATCAGATACAGAACTGAATGATGCCCACAAGAATATCGATAAAAAACTTTTGAAGTCGATTCGACAGGCGATAAAAAACGTCAGGCAATATCAGTCAAAAATTTTTGTCGGCAAAGACAAAAGCTTCAAGTCAACAGGCATAAAATACACGTCAATAAGACGGGTGGGAATATGTGTGCCGGGGGCATCTGCGCCGCTGCCATCGACGGTCATAATGACAGCCGTTCCAGCACAGGTCGCCGGGGTAAAGGAAATTGTTGTGGCATCGCCGCCAAGATACAACGGAAGCATTCATCCTGTAATATTGGCGACCTGCAAAGAATTGAAGATTAAAGAGGTTTACAGGATAGGCGGAGCGCAGGCCGTAATGGCGTTGGCTCAAGGAACGAAAACGATACGTGACGTTGATAAGATAGTCGGGCCGGGGAATCAATGGGTTCAAAATGCAAAGAAAGCGGTTTTTGGTCTTGTCAGTATCGATTCTATAGCAGGGCCAAGCGAGGTTCTAATAATAGCAAACAAATCAGCTAATCCTGCCTGGGTAGCGGCGGATATGCTCAGCCAGGCGGAGCATAATCCCGGGTCGGCGGTTTTATGCACGGATTCCGAGAAACTGGCTCTTGAGGTGTTGGCAGAACTCAAGCGGCAAGTTACAGAACTGGACAGGTCAAAGGAAACGATTGATTGTCTGCTGAAATTCAGCGCCATTGTGGTCTTAAAAAATATGGCGGACATAATATTTTACGCGAATCTTTTCGCGGCGGAGCATTTGCAGATTCAATGCGGAAAACAAAGCAGGCAGATTGCCAAAAGAATAAAGAACGCGGGGGCGATATTTATCGGGGACTATTCACCTGTGGCGGTTGGTGATTACTGGGCGGGGCCAAGTCATACACTGCCTACGGGCGGCAGCGCGAGATTTTTCAGCGCGTTGAGCGCAAACGACTTCATAAAATCCACGAGTATCATCGAATACGACAAAAATAAATTAGCTGCGAGCGCAGAGGACATAATCAGATTGGCCGAGGCGGAGGGATTGGACGCACACGCGAGAAGCGTTCAAATACGTCAGCAAAAATAAGGCGACAACAGCAGATTAGATTCCCCAATCAAGTTTCTTTTTGTATCGCAGATAAAACCTTCCTAACAGATGCGCTGAAACAATCGACAAATACACAAAAGCGATTTTATACCAGAAATAAGCCGTGCCCAAAAGATAATCCATAAGTAATTGGAGGTAAACAAGGCCAGCAATTAAATCCCCCGGCTTTGGCAACCCCAATATGACAGGAGCGATAAGTCCGGCAAGCACATAAAAGGCCAATACAAGTCCGCAATACGGGAGAAATGTTCTGTATATTGAGGTGATAATCATAACCGGTTTGAGTGCATTTATTGAATCGAACAACACCGCTGTCAATACAGCTATTGGAAGAAAGAAAATGCAGACCGCCGACAATAGCCAAAACCACAAATCGGTTCGTTCAGTAGTGATGTAATATATGACTGCCGGGAAAAAGCAAACAGCCACGACACCAATCACAAGAAAAACCTGCGAACATAATTCGATTTTGTCGGGGGAATCATAAATGGTGACATCCGGCGCACGAAGGCCGCCCCTTGAGCTGTCGAAGACGCAATAGCTAATGTAATAAAAGGCATAGCCGGCAAGCAGCAAATAAAGAATCAGATACGGGACCCCCCCGAAGGGACGAATGTAACGCAGAACAAGAAGCCAAAGCAACGGCGGTATAATCGCAAAAATTACCATATGGATTACCCCTGAATAACTCATTGGATATAAAAATATATCGATAAGCCACGGCAGGGTCCTTCTCGGCAACGGGTCAGGTTTAAATACTTCCCGCTCCAGCTTCTCTACCGCCAGCCGCATCTTTTCGGTGGATTCCTGAGACCTCTGGTTCGGCGAATTTCCCTCCATTGCCGACCTTTCTTTCAAACGAGCCGGGTTTTACAATTTTGTTTTTATAATTTCAGCGGCTTTAGCGATTGCGTCGTCGAGTTTGTCGGGTTTTTTGCCGCCCGCCTGCGCCATATTTGGTCTGCCGCCGCCGCCGCCGTCGATGATGGGTGAGATTTGTTTGAGGAGGTCGGCTGCGCCGATTTTACTTACGAGGTCATCGGTTACGGCAGCAAACAGGGTCGCCTTATCGCCTTCGGCGAAGCCGAGGACGATGACCGAAGATGGGGCTTTCTTCTTTAGCATATCAATAGCCGCGCGTGCCTGTTCGGCGGTCGTGGGCGAAAGTTTACCTGTGATTATCGAGGCGTCGCCGATTTTCTCGCATTTATCCAAAAGCTGTTTTGCTTCGGCGAGCGAATCGGACGCGGCCTGACGCGAGGACGATTTAAGCTCTTTGGCGAGCCGTTTATTTTCGGCGAGGAGATTAGTGACTTTTTCGACGATGCCCGCCGCCGGGATTTTCAGCACAACGGCAAGCTCATCAACGATGTCGCTTCTTTGTTCGAGGTATCTGGCAAGGCCTCGGCCCGTGTAGGCGGTGATTCTGCGGACGCCGGCGGAGATGCTTTCTTCCCTGATGATCTTGAATCCGCCTATAACTCCGGTCCGGTCAACGTGTGTGCCGCCGCAAAATTCCTTGCTGAATGCCTGGTTGAGGCCATCCTGGTTTGGCGCACCGACAGCAACAACTCGAACGTCGTCGCCGTATTTTTCGCCGAAGAGCGCCATCGCGCCGAGCTTGTCGGCCTGGTTTCGAGGCAGGACGGCGCAGGTAACGGGCAAATCAGCCGCGATTTTATCTCTGACGAGTGACTCGACCTGTTTTGTCTGCTCGGCATCAAGCGATTTGGGATAGGTGAAATCGAATCGCAGGTAATCGGGACAGACCAAACTGCCCTGCTGAGCGACTGAACTGCCGAGTATTTGCCGCAAAGCCCATTGCAAAAGATGTGTGGCAGTGTGGTTTTTCTTTGTGGCGTCCCTGTCAGGGCTGACTATGGCGGTAACTTTGTAGCCAACGGCGATGGTTCCTTCGAGCAATTTGCCCTTGTGGATTACGCAATCAGCGATTTTGGTTGTAGCATCGACAACGAATTTGCCTTTGTCGGATTCTATAACGCCGACGTCGCCGACCTGTCCTCCCATTTCGGCGTAGAAGCAGGTTTTGTCGAGGACGACAGCGGCTTCTGCGCCAGCTTTGATTTGGCCTGTCGTGTTGAATGCGCCCTGGTCAATGAAGCCGAGTACCGTTGCAGGACAGCGGTCGGCGATATATTTGAAGTGGTCCTGTGTTATGGGCAATTCCGTATTGGCTACCGTAACGAGAGTTTGTGCGCCTTTTTGTGCGGCCCTTGCGCGGCTGCGCTGCTCGCCCATCAGCTTATCGAAGCCGGCGGTATCAACCTTGAGGCCTCGCTCCTGCGCCATAAGTTGAGTAAGGTCAACAGGGAAGCCGTAAGTGTCGTAAAGCTGGAAGGCATCGTCGCCGGAGATGGTTTTGTTTTTGGATTTCAACGACTTATCGGCGGCGGCGGTGAAAATCTCAAGTCCCCTGTCGAGTGTTCTGCCGAAGCTTGCCTCCTCGGATTCGATTACGGTGGAGACATAATCCTTACGTGCCTTTATTTCCGGGAATGCCTCACCGAGGCAATCATCGACGGCGGGGACAAGTTTGAAGAGGAACGGGTCGTGAAGGCCAAGCTCCCTGCCAAATCTGAAGGCGCGGCGAAGAATTCTGCGGATGACGTAGCCGCGGCCCTCGTTGGATGGTGTTGCGCCATCGGTTATAGCCATTGAGAGTGCGCGGATATGGTCGGCGATGACGCGGAAGGCGTTATCGGTTTTGTTGTTCAGCTGCGAGGTGAATTTTTTGCCGGTCATCTGGGCGAGCCGGTCGATTACGGGCATAAAAAGGTCGGTGTCGTAATTGCTGCGTTTATTTTGCAGCACGGCGGCGATTCTTTCGAGGCCTGCGCCGGTATCGACATATTTTGCGGTCAGCGGTGTGAGCTTGCCGTCTTCATCGCGGTTAAATTGAATGAAGACGAGGTTCCACAGTTCGATGAATCTTGCGCAGCCGGCATTAACGGCGCATTTGTGTCCGGGGACGTTCTTTTTGTCGCAGCGGTCGGGGCCGAGGTCGATGTGGATTTCGCTGCAGGGGCCGCAGGGGCCGGTTTCGCCCATTTCCCAAAAGTTGTCTTTTCTGCCGAATTTGAGGACGCGGTCTGCCGGCAGTGACGTAACCTTTGTCCAGAGGTTCGCGGCCTCGCTGTCCTCGGGGAGATTATCGTGGGCGTCGCCGGCAAATACGGTCGCATATAATTTAGAGGGGTCGATACCCCAAACATCTGTGAACAGTTGCCAGGCCCATTCGATTGTCTCGGCCTTGAAATAATCGTCGAATGACCAGTTGCCTAACATTTCAAAAAAGGTGTGATGGTAGTTGTCATGGCCGACTTCTTCGAGGTCGTTGTGCTTGCCGCTGACGCGGAGGCATTTCTGGCTGTTGACCGCTCGCTTGCAGGATGGCACGCTTAGGCCGAGGAATATATCCTTAAACTGGTTCATTCCCGCATTGGCGAAAAGCAGCGTCTGGTCGCCGATGGGGACAATGGGCGAACTGGGGACAAACTTGTGGTCTTTGCCTTTGAAAAAGTCGATGAAACCGGCTCTTATTTGTTTTGCGTTCAGGGTCATATCTGGTTTGCGAAATTACGTTGTTGTATCTTCTTTTTTGATAATGATGCCCTTGTCCATACTGTTCGCTATTTTTTCGTGGGCCTTGACGAACCTGTAAACCATCAGGACCATAAAAATAATGATAAAAATAACGATGGCGATATGGAAAAACCAATAGCCATAGACAAAGGCCTTTGTGGCCAAAGACGGTTTGGCAACAGGCCTGTCGGGCTGTACCGTTGTGTTCTGGTAGGCCTGATTCTGATAAGCCGGATTCTGGTAAACCGGCGATGATTGTGTCGGCGTTGCTGCTGCAAGTAAATTCATAGAGCTATCCTTTCTGAATTAGTTCTTAACCACAGATTCCACAGATTACACTGATTGTAATTTCTTTTTTGAAATCCGCGGTTCGGTGTTCATTTTTCCTCGACCAATCCTTTAGCGACGAGGATTTTGTGTTTTATCTGCTCGCAGAGGTCTTTGTTGTCGATAAGGAATTGTCTCGCCTTTTCTCTGCCCTGGCCCAAACGGATTTCGCCGAAACCCAGGTGGGTGCCTGATTTTTCGATTACGTTGCACGCGACGCCGAGGTCGAGCAGGTCGCCTTCGTAGCTGATGCCGTGGTCGAACATAATGTCGAATTCGGCTTCGCGGAAAGGCGGAGCGATTTTGTTTTTCACAACCCTGGCGCGAACCCTGTTGCCGACTGAGCCGGTATCTTCCTTGAGGGTTGTTATCCTCCGCAGGTCAACGCGTATCGAGCAGTAGAACTTGAGGGCGTTGCCGCCTGTGGTGGTTTCGGGGTTGCCGAACATCACGCCGATTTTCATACGGATTTGATTTATGAATATCAGCGAGGTTTTGCTTTTGGCGATAATGGCGGTGAGTTTCCTCATCGCCTGGCTCATCAGTCGTGCCTGAAGACCCATGTGGCTGTCGCCCATTTCGCCTTCGATTTCGGCTTTCGGGGTCAGCGCGGCGACTGAGTCAACGACTACAACGTCAACAGAGTTGGAGGCAATCAGCATTTCCACGATGTCGAGCGCCTGTTCGCCTGTGTCGGGCTGGCTGACGAGAAGCGAGCTAACGTCAACACCGAGGCGTTTTGCCCAGGTGGTATCGAGGGCGTGCTCGGCATCTATGAACGCCGCGACGCCGCCGGCCTTCTGGGCGTTGGCGATGATGTGCAGGGCCAGCGTGGTTTTGCCCGATGATTCGGGGCCGAAAAGCTCCGTGATTCTGCCTCGCGGTATGCCCGCGCCGCCAAGGGCGATATCGAGCGATAAAGCACCGCTGGGTATGCCTTCGATTCTGGCATATTTGTGCTCGTCCATCTGCATAATTGAGCCGCGGCCATATTGCTTTTCGATTTGAGCAATGACTCTTTGCAGGGCGGATTCAGCGCCTGATTTATCCGCTGCGCCCGATTGCTGTGGTCTTAATGGTTCAACTGCGCCTTTGGTCTGCTGGGTGGTCTTTGTCTTAGTCATTTTTCTCGACTCCTCCTAACTTTAAAGTTCAAAGTACAAAATGCAAAACCATAACTAAAAACCTAAATCTCGCGTTTTCCCTTCAGCGTCAGCAAACTTGCCCCGAGCATTTTTGCTATCTGTTCGGTTTCGTCGATTAAAAACCTCATCTCTGGCCCATCTACTTTCCTGGTATCTTTTAACAACCCAAGCCAATATATGGTCTCGTTTGCCGACTTGAGCGAATAACTAAAAAAGTTAGCAAAATCTCTTTTCGAGCTTGAACCCTTGGCCTCAACAATGTTTGCGCCTATAGACGTAGCCGACCTTAACAACTGATTCGCAATAACCTGAGTCGCATTATCCTTTGGCAAAGTATCAATAAAACCTATTACTCTTATAGAGTGAGCATACGCCCTGTCCTTCAAACTGGCTTTCGGTTTTACGCTTTGGTTTTGCATTTCACGATTTTGGTTATCAGCTAATCTTCGGCTCTCAGTTTTTCGCTTTGGCTTTATACTTTACGTTTTCAGCTTAAAACTTTGTAATAGAGTATAGGTTGGGCCGGCCGATGTCAACTGGCTTTGGTAAACGCAAAGCGCGTCGGCGGCGATTGAGCCGAGCTTGAGATTTGAAAATTGTTTGATTGCCTCGCCCATCTTAATACCGGCCATTGGGTGATTGACCCGGCAAAGTGTCAGGTGCGCGGAAAATTCTCTTTCCTCTTTGGGGTAGCCGGCCTGGGCGAGGAGGTCGTCGAGGTCTTTTTGCAATGCTAATAACGCGTCAGTTCCCTTACCCGCGCCAACCCAGACGACTTTTGCGCTTCTGCCACCAAATGAGCCGACGGACTCGATTTCGAGGTTGAATTTCTGGTGTGCCTGGGCGACCGTATTTGCGATTTCGCTTGTCTCGGCGACCTGCTCATCACTTATTTCACCCAAAAATTTCAGCGTCAGATGGATATTATTCGGCTCGACCCATTTGAGGTCGCCTTTTTTGACATCAACCTTCGAGGCAATTTGCTTTTGCAAATCAGCGATTGCCTTTCGGATTTTATCATCGATATCGATGGCTATGAATACTCTCACGGTATCACCTGCCTGTTAAAAGGTTGTGGTTTTTCGCAAGGTATTGAGGCGTTTTTCGATGTCGCGTTTGGTTGTTTTTGTCAGGCCTTTGAGGGAGAAATTGGAGATTGTGAAAGACGCAACAACAGTACCATAAGCCACGGCTTTTTTTAAGGTAGCGAAATCGGTCTTGTTCTGGCCCGCCAGATAACCCATAAAGCCGCCCGCGAAGCTGTCGCCCGCGCCGGTGGGGTCTTTGACGACTGTGGCGGGATAGGCGGGCAGGACGAATAATTGGCCATCTGATTGTCTTATGATTGAGCCGGATTCACCCTTCTTGATGACTACGACGGTCGGCCCGAGTTTCTCGATTTTGGCCGCAGCGGTTATGAGATTATGTTCATTTGCCAACATCCTTGCTTCAGTTTCGTTGAGGATGAGGCAGTCGATTTTTTTCAGGAGTTGTTTCAAATCGGCAAGATTGTTATTTATCCACAGGTTCATCGTATCCGCGGCGACAAATTTGGGCTTATGGAGCTGGTCGAGAAGCTGGATTTGCAGATTCGGCGCGGTATTTGCTAAAAAGACGAATTTGCTGTCTTTGTATTCCTCAGGCATTTGGGGCGGTTCTTCCGCGAGGACGTTCAACTCGACGAAATCTGTTATGGCCTCGTTCATCGCGCCCTGATATGAGCCGGCCCAGCGGAATGTCTTGCTTGTGTGTCGCAGTTCAAGCCCGTTCAGGTCAACCTTTTTGCCTTTGAAGATTTTTTTCAAATCGAACGGACAGTCGGCTCCGATTGCTCCGAGAAATCGCACCGGCGTAAAGAAGCTCGCCGCCATACTGAAATACACAGCCGAGCCGCCAAGACAATCTTTACTCACGCCAAACGGCGTCTTTACAGTATCTATCCCGATTGAACCGGTTACTAATAGTGACACGAGCGTTTTCTCCTTATTTGCCTGCGAATTTTTTCAACGTATTATCAATTCTTGTTAAGGTGTTTTGTTTGCCAAGCATTTGGACGGAGTCGAAGATGGGCGGGCTTATGGTTGAGCCGGTGATGGCGACACGGAGGGGCTGGGCGACTTTGCCTAAGCCGACGTTATTTTGATTGGCAAGCGCCCGCAGCATATCCTCAATACCCTGCTCGGTTAATTCCGGCATCTCGGCTAATTTATCGCGGACGAGTTTGAGCATCGCAAGACCATTATCTTTCAATAAAACCTTTTGCACGGCTTTTTCATCGAATTCAATCCGGTCATCGGCAGTAAACAGAAATTTCGTTTTGTGCTCGATGTCAGCCAATGTCCTTGCGCCTTCGCAGATTTTAATAAGACGAAGCAATGTCTCATCGTCAGCTTTTGCGACGGGCGAATCGACGATTTTCAAATACGCCTTCAAATGGGCAAGAAGTTTTTCTTTGGGGAGCATTTTCAAATGTTCGGTGTTGTAGGCGACGAGTTTGCCCCGGTCGAATAAGCTGTTGGATTTAGTCAGGCGGGTGATATCGAAAGCGGCAATCAGCTCATCCAAGGGCATAACTTCGCGTGTATCGCCGGTGCTCCAGCCGAGCAATGCGAGGAAATTGACCATCGCTTCGGGAATATAGCCGCTTTTGAAGAAATCGACGACGTTTATTTCAGGCAGCTCCACGCCCAGGTATTTTGCCATTGCCTCGATTGCGGGGACATCGGGGACGCTTTCGCCTTTAAGGAAATCTTTCATCTCATCTGTGCTGAGTCCGCCGACACCGGCGAGTTTGTTGAGGTCGATATCGGTTCTCGCTTTGATTGCCTTGCGGAGGGTTTGCGGGCGTTCGCGTTTCGAGAGTTTGCCGCCCGATTCGCTTATGGTTACGGACATATGGGCATATTGGGGCGGCTGGCCGAAACCGAGCGCCTGCCACAATGCCTGCTGGCCCGGTGTGTTCATTAAATGCTCCTGACCCCTTATTACGTGGGTAACGCCCATAAGATGGTCGTCGATTACGCAGGCGAAGTTATAGGTGGGAAAGCCATCGCTTTTAATGATGATGAAATCGCCGAGTTCGGCTGTATTGAAGCTGACCTCGCCCCGGACCAAATCATTGATGACGATTGTGCCTTGCGGCATCGCGAAGCGAATTGTAACGGATTTGCCCTCAGCTTTTGCTTTCTCGACTTCCGCTTCGGTCGGGAATACCGCGGGCCTTTGATATACGAAACCCTTTTTCTGTGCCTCGGCCTGTTCGCGGAGCTGTCCAAGCTCTTCAGCCGACTCAAAGCAATAATATACCCTGCCCTGCTCCAGCAGTTGCCCGACGTATTTATCGTAGAGTTCTCTTCGCTGGGATTGAAAGTATGGGCCGTTTGGGCCGCCAACTTCAGGCCCTTCATCCCAGTCGATACCAAGCCAGTGAAGGTCGTCAATAACCTGCCGGGTTGCAGTTGGGGTATTGCGTTTGAGGTCGGTATCCTCGATGCGCAGGATGAATTTGCCGCCGGTTTTCCGGGCCAAAAGCCAGTTAAACAGGGCTGTTCTTGCTCCGCCTATATGCAGATAACCTGTCGGCGACGGGGCAAATCGTGTTACGACCATTACCGGAACTCCAAAAAGGTATTTAAGGCCCGTCAGGATAAGCGTAAACGCCGCAGAAGTCAATTTTCAAAACCGCCGGGATAAGGTTAAAGCTTGCTTGACGGCGACGGGCGGAGGGACTAAAATGACGATTATTGACAATCATTTTGAATTAGGATTGGTTTATCGGATTGACTAATGGCGAGAATTAAACTGCCGGACGGCTCAATTATAGAAGCCGATGACGGCGTGACGGCAAAGCAAATAGCGGAGAAAATCGGCCCTGGACTCGCAAAGGCGGCCATAGCGGCAAAAATCAACGGCAACCTCGTTGATCTGTCCACACCGATAAACGGAGACGCGAGCATACAAATCATCACAGCCAAAGACGCCGAAGGGCTGGAAATAATGCGCCACAGTTGTGCGCATATTATGGCCGAGGCGATATGCGGCTTGTGGCCCAATACCAAACTTGTTTACGGGCCGACCGTGGACGACGGATTTTATTACGATATTGACCTCGATGAGCCGATTCGCCCGGGCGATTTCGAACGCATCGAGGAAAAAATGGGCGAAATCGTCAAGGCCGACAAGCCCTTTGTTCGCAGGGAAATGACCCGTGCTGAGGCGATTGCCAAACTGGCGGGCGAAAAATACAAAACCGACAACGTCAACCGCGCGACCGGCGACATAATGAGTTTTTACTCATCGGGCGATGGATTTGAAGACCTCTGCCGGGGGCCTCATATCCCAGGCGCAGGCAAGGTCGGCGCATTCAAGGTTATGTCGGTCGCGGGGGCGTACTGGCACGGCGACCCGACGCAAAAAATGCTGCAAAGGGTTTACGGCACCAGTTGGCGAAACCGCAAAGAGCTTGACGAGTATCTCACCCGTCTCGAAGAGGCGAAAAAACGCGACCATCGCGTCATCGGCAAACAACTCGATTTGTTCAGCTTCAACGACGCAGGGCCAGGCTTTGCGTTTATGCACCCAAAGGGGATGATTATCTGGAATTCGATAGTCGATTTCTGGCGGGGCGTTCACAAGCGATTTGACTATGAGGAAATCAAAACGCCCATCATTCTTAATAAGGAACTATGGCACAGGAGCGGCCACTGGGACCATTACAAAGAGAATATGTATTTCACCCACTTTGACGACGCCGACTACGCGATAAAGCCGATGAACTGCCCGGGCGGCTGCTTAGTTTATCAAACCCGCAAACATTCCTACCGTGAATTCCCGTTGCGGGTAGCGGAGCTTGGTCTTGTCCACCGTCACGAGGCGAGCGGCGTAATTCACGGGCTGTTCAGGGTTCGCCAGTTCACCCAGGACGACGCCCATATTTTCTGCACGCCGGACCAGATTGAGGCGGAAATCGCGGGCGTTATCGAACTGACCTTCGAGATATACAGGGCGTTCGGCTTCAAAGATTTCCACATCGAACTCTCCACCAAACCCGAAAACCACATCGGCTCCGATGAAATCTGGGAAACCGCCACCAACGCCCTAATCAATGCCCTTAAGCACAAGAATATCGATTACAAGGTCAACGAGGGCGACGGCGCCTTCTATGGCCCCAAGATTGATTTCCATATTGAGGATTCACTGAAACGCTCGTGGCAATTAGGCACCATCCAGCTTGATTTCTCGATGCCTCAGCGATTCGAGCTTGTCTATACCGACAAGGACAATACCGAAAAGGCGCCGGTTATGATTCACCGCGCGGTGCTTGGCTCGTTCGAGCGGTTTATCGGGATTCTCATTGAGCATTACGCGGGCGATATGCCCTTGTGGCTCGCTCCCCAGCAGGCGATAATACTGCCCATAAGCGAAAAGAGCAACGATTACGCCAAAGCGGTCGAAGCCCGGCTAAAGGCACAAGGATTGCGCGTCTGGTGCGATTTGACGGATGAGAAAATCGGGGCAAAAATCGCCAGAACGCATAGCGACAAGCCGGCATATATGCTTGTGGTCGGGCCAAAGGAATCGCAGTCGGATTCCGTCAACGTCAGGATTCGCGGGCAGGAGCAGACAAAAGCGCTGAAAGTCGATGAATTTGCGGCAATCGCGGTAAAGAAAATTGCCGATAAGCAAATAGAACTGGCCTTGTAGGCCGATGAATTGGTTTAAGTTAACCGATAAGTAACCGTTTTATAGTTTTTGGAAAGGTGATAGTTAGTGATAATAAAGGTAAAGGGTTTGAGGATAAACGGAGGGATACGGGCTGAAAAGGTTCGGCTCGTCGATGCAGAAAACAATCAGGTCGGCATAGTTGAGCGGCTTTTCGCACAGGAAAAGGCCCGCGAGGCCAATCTGGATCTCGTTGAGGTATCGCCGACCAGTGACCCGCCCGTATGCCGGATAATGGATTACGGCAAGTGGGTCTATGAGCAGAAGCGAAAAGTCCGCGAGGCACGCAAAAAAACCCACCATGCCGGTTCTCTTAAGGAAGTCCGGCTGCGGCCCGAGACCGACGCACACGACATCGAAATCAAGGTCAAGCATGCCCGCGAGTTCATCGAAAAGGGGCACAAGGTTCAGTTTACGCTCATCTTCCGCGGTCGCCAGATGCTCCATAAGGACAAGGGCGCCGAGGTTCTTGCCAAGATAGTCGAGTCCCTCAGCGACCTGGCCAAGGTGGACCGCTCAAATGAAATGATGGGCAAGCGAATGACCCTTGTGGTCGCGCCCAAGTAGCGATTTTCAATTCTTCAGATATCGCCGGCCGAGCGACGTTTCTTGAATCGAAAATAGAAAGTTGAAAATCATAAATCAAGGCGGTTGACCTGCTTACGCAAATAGTGTATACTTCCCCCTTCGCTCGTGGCAGACAATTTGGTTATGCGCCGCGATTTGGTGAAATTTTTCAGGGTAGAAACAAATGCCTAAAAATAAAATGAAGACCCATAAGGGGATAAAAAAGAGATTCAAGCTTACCGCCAGAGGGAAGCTGTTGTACAAGCATCCTTCCGGCAATCATTTAATGAACAGCAAGAACGCCAAGCGGCGAAAAAGGATAGCCCACCCCGCCATTATTACCGGGGTTTACGCCGAGAAAATCAAGGCGATGTTTGGCAAATAGCTTATTTCGGCCCGCGTCGCCTGGAAAAACGAGAGTCCGCGGCGGGTCGGCTGAGCAGTGAGTTGAGAAAGGAAACCGGGTATGCCAAGAATCAGGAAAGGTGCCGCAAGACGGCAGGCGCACAAAAGGGTTATTAAGCTGGTGAAGGGATATCGCAGTTCCGCCGGCCATCTTTATCGTGCCGCGAAGGAAGCGGCTGTGCGAGCGGGCGTTTACGCGCGTGCCGGTCGCAGACTGCGCAAACGCGACTTCAGGTCCTTATGGATTACGCGATTGACCGCCGCCTGCCAGCAGCGTGGCATTATGTACAGCCGGCTTGTCAACGGCCTGAAAAAGGCAAATATCGCCCTGAACCGCAAGATGCTCAGTGAAATAGCAATCGCCGACCCGGTTGCATTTGACGCAATCGTCGCCGCAGCCAAACCCGCTGCAATATAATGTTTAGCCCCCGCCCCTGCGGTGGGGGTTTACCCTCCGAAGCCGGAAGGGCAAAGGAGGGCCATTCCCGCGAAAACGGGAATCCACTTTGGGAACGAAAATGCTCGAACAGTTCACCAAAATCGGTCAAGACGCCCTTGAGGAGCTAAAAGCTGTCGCCGATTCCGCGGCACTGGAGCAATTCCGCATAAAATACCTGAGTCGCAAAGGTCTTGTCACCCAGATACTCACGCAGATAGGAAAAGTTTCGGCCGAGCAAAGACCGGCAGCGGGCCAGTTAGCCAACAAAATCAAAAACGAGGTAAACGCCGCGTTTGAACAGCTCAAGGCAAAAATCACACAAACCCAGCAGGCCAAAAGTCGGCATCTGATTGACGTTACCCTGCCCGGGACACGACCCCGAATCGGCAAACGGCACGTCATCAATCAGACCACAAACGAACTCCTTGAGATATTCGCCCGGATGGGCTTTTCAGTCGCATACGGCCCGGAGGTCGAGGATGAATGGCACAATTTCGTCGCGCTGAATATCCCCGCCGAGCATCCCGCGCGAGACCCCTTGGATAACTTTTATGTCGATGACCAGACCCTTTTGCGGAGTCAGACATCGACAATCCAGATTCGCGTGATGGAAAAGCAAAAGCCCCCCATCCGCGTCGTCGCGCCGGGCCGGGTTTACAGGCCAGACACCGTTGACGCGACGCATATGTTTATGTTCCACCAGCTCGAAGCGCTCGTCGTCGATGAGGGCATTAGTATGGTCGATATGAAGACCACCATCGACCAGTTTATTAAGGTATTCCTTGGCAAGGACGCAAAATGGCGTTTCCGCCCGAGCTTTTTCCCGTTCACCGAGCCGAGTGCGGAAGTGGATTTGTTGTTAGTTGACAAGACGGGCAAGGAGGTCTGGGTCGAGATGGGCGGCTGCGGTATGGTTGACCCCAATGTCTTTGACGCCGTGGGTATCGACAGCGAAAAATATACCGGCTGGGCCTTCGGCTTCGGCATTGAACGCCTGGCTATGAGAAAATACGGCATTACTGATATTCGCCTGTTTTACGAAAACGACCTTCGCTTCTTACAGCAGTTCTAAAATTGAATCGCTAATTGCGGAGACAGCGATATGAGCTACAAAGGCATAATCCTGGCCGGCGGAAGCGGCACTCGGTTGCACCCCGTCACAAAGGCCATAAGCAAGCAGCTTATCCCCATATATGATAAGCCGATGGTTTACTATCCGCTGACTACGCTGATGCTGGCGGGCATAAAAGAGATTCTGGTCATCAGCACGCCAATCGACCTGCCAATGTATAAAAAGGTCCTCGGCGACGGCTCGCAGTGGGGTATCCGGCTCGAATACGCGGAACAACCCATGCCCGAAGTACTTGCTCAGGCATTCGTCATCGGCAAAAAGTTTTTGGCGGGTTCTCCCGCGTGCCTGATTCTCGGCGACAACATTTTCTACGGTCACGGCCTTGTAGATTCGCTCAAAAGAGCCGTAAGCAACGAAACCGGCGCGACAATTTTCGGCTACTGGGTAAGAGACCCGCAGCGATATGGCGTCATCGAGTTCGATAAAGCCGGCAAGGTCATATCAATCGAGGAAAAACCGCAAAAACCGAAATCTAACTACGCGGCCGTAGGACTTTACTTCTACGACTCGCAGGTCTGCGACATCGCCGCGACCATCAAACCCTCGGCCAGGGGCGAGCTTGAAATCACCGACCTCAACAACGCTTACCGGAAAAACAACAAGCTGCAGGTCGAATTGCTCGGGCGCGGCACCGCCTGGCTCGATACGGGGACACCCGAATCGATGCTTCAGGCCGCCAATTTTGTCCAGACCGTTCAGCAAAGACAGGGCCTGATGATTGCCTGCCCCGAAGAAATAGCGTTTCATCTTGGCCTTATCGACGTTAAACAATTGACTAAGCTCGCCGAACCATTAGCCAAAAACTGGTATGGGCAATACCTGCTTGCCCTTGTGGATGAGCACCGCTAAATGAAGGTAACGCAGACAAAACTCCCCGGTGTGCTGATTTTTGAACCAGACGTGTTCGGCGACGCCCGCGGCTGGTTTGCGGAAACCTTCAGCAGCAAACGCTATGAAGAGGCGGGATTGAAATTGCCGTTTGTGCAGGATAACGTCTCATTTTCAGAAAAGAACGTCCTGCGAGGCTTTCATTTCCAGTATCCGCATTCGCAGGGTAAATTGGTGCAGGTGCTGTCCGGCGAAGTTTTCGACGTGGCCGTAGATATTCGCGTCGGTTCGCCAACTTTCGGACAGTGGTTCGGCGAAACGCTGTCAGCGGAAAATCACAAACAGATGTATATCCCGCCGGGTTTGGCTCACGGCTTTTGTGCCCTCAGCGACAATACCTTGTTCTCCTATAAGTGCACCGACTACTACAGCCCCGCAACTGAGGGCGGCATAATATGGAACGACCCGGATATTGGAATTACCTGGCCGGCTGATGCCCCAAAGATATCTAAAAAAGACACCAACTATCCCCGGCTAAAGGATATCCCTAAAGACAAACTACCAAAATATGGTGAAAATAAATGAGCGATTCACCTGATAAAGTGATAATCCTGGGCGGCAAGGGAATGTTAGGCACCGACGTAGCCGCGGAGTGCAAAAGCCGGGGCATTGATTTCGAAGTGTTCGACCTGCCCGAATTCGATATGACCAACGAACGCCAGTTGCTGAGCGTAATTCATCCGGCCCATACGATAGTCAATTGTGCCGCATATACCAACGTTGAAAAGGCCGAGACCGAAACCGAGCTTGCCTTTCGCGTCAACGCCGAAGCCGTAGGCCTGCTCGCAACCTCCGCGAAAAAATCCGGCGCCTGGGTCCTTCACATAAGCACCGACTTTGTTTTCGACGGCGCTTCCGACAAGCCATATACCGAGAAGGACATCCCTCATCCCATAAACGCCTACGGCAGGACCAAGCTGGCGGGCGAACGCCTGCTGGTTGAAAACCACTGCCACAACTGTATAATGCGGGTCGAGTGGACTTACGGGATGAAAGGCGATAACTTCATAAAAAAATTTCTGCAAAAGGCACGCACACTTGCCTCGGCGAAGCCGGGCGAGGCCGGACAAAAGGATATGAAGGTTGTCGATGACCAGGTCGGCTCGCCGACAGCGACAACCGAGGCAGCCAAAGCCGTTTGCGACCTTATACATAAAAAACCGACGGGTATCTATCATTTCGCAAGCCAGGGATACGTCAGCCGATTCGATGTCGCGCAGTTCATCGCCGAAAAGCTCGCCCTGGACGTTCGGCTGACCGCCTGCAAAACCAGTGATTTTCCTTCCGCAGCGGTCAGGCCGCTAAACAGTAAATTTGATTGCAGCAAAATCAGGCCCCTGCTCAGCGGCCCGATTAAACCCTGGCAGGTACCTTTAGAGGAATTTCTTAAACAGGCCCAGTCCTGAGCGGAGTCGAAGGATATGAGAAGATTGCTCGTTACAGGCGGCGCAGGTTTTATCGGCAGCAATTTTGTGCGAATGGTTCTTTCCGAACAACCCGATTGTTTCGTGGTCAATCTCGACAAGCTCACATACGCCGGAAATCTTGAAAATCTCGCCGGCTTTGAAAATCATCCAAATCATAAATTCGTAAAAGGCGATATTTGCGACGCCAAACTGATTGAGCGCATCATCGACGAGTTCAAGATTGATTCTATTGTAAACTTTGCCGCGGAAAGCCACGTTGACCGTTCAATTTCCGAGCCGAAAATATTCATCGAAACCAACGTTACGGGGACATTGACCCTTTTAGAGGCCGCAAGAGATAAAAAACTCCGGCAGTTCGTCCAGATTTCAACCGACGAGGTTTATGGCGCCCTCGGGACTAAAGGCATGTTTACCGAAGATACCCCGCTTAGCCCCAACTCGCCGTATTCTGCCAGTAAGGCCTCCGCCGACCTTCTTGTTCGCGCATTCGGGCACACTTTCGGCGTGCAATACAACATTACCCGCTGCTCGAATAATTACGGCCAGTATCAATTCCCTGAAAAACTCATCCCGCTTATGATTAACAACGCCCTGAATGACAAGCAACTGCCGGTTTACGGCGACGGGATGCAAATCCGCGACTGGCTCTATGTTTACGACCATTGCACCGCTATCTGGAATATTCTTGCCGACGCACCGCCGGGCGAAATTTACAATATCGGCGGCTGCAACGAGAAAGCCAACATCGACGTCGTCCGGCTGATACTCAGTCGCTTAGGCAAACCGGAATCACTCATCAAACACGTTACCGACCGCCCCGGTCATGACAGGCGATACGCCATCGACGCT